>JAESFM010000013.1_pt1 | contig 182794 bp, 165 predicted proteins | sample 9266171 | NCBI WGS metagenome assembly JAESFM01 (sample SAMN14505069, study PRJNA617099) | algae metagenome | isolation source: Hassallia sp. WJT32-NPBG1 and co-occurring heterotrophs from well developed... | place: USA: Mojave Desert, Joshua Tree National Park, California | collected 2006-06-22 | reverse complement strand
TCAAACGCCTTACAGAAATCATCTACATGGCAAAATAAAGCATCTAAACTAAACATAGGACAGGTGCTGGATTTGACGTTATTTTCAGCTTACTACCTGTCCCTTTCTTTATCCCGAACTCAGGTTAAACTAATAATTACCAAGAAGGGGCTAGAAATATTTAAAATTATTCTCTCCTAGAGAGGATAGGAATTATTTGCTAAAAATATTTATGATAATAAAGCTCTTAGCAAATTTTGTATCAAACCAAAATTATGTCTATTTATTGACTTTTTTGGTTAAAAGCTCAAGCGCAGTTATATACCATTTTTTCTGTTAAGGCAGTCAATAGTTAATACTTACTATAAGCTATCCTTCCGGATAAGTGAGCAATTTTAATGCGTTAAGGCTTATTTCTGAAATCCTCTATAACATTTACTAATTAATGCTAATAGGGGAAATACTTGCCTTGATAATCTAACTCTTTAAACGTTGGCACTTATACTATGCACCGGCAACAAGAAGATGATATTTCGGTAGAAACAAGTTCTCTTCCCCCTGTCCCCATTCAGGAAATCTCAGAGGATAGGGCATTAACAGAGACGGTACTTTCTCCAACTCCGAATCTGGTTTTAAAGATTTCTAAGCCAGAAATTCGGACAAGCCTCAAGGCGTTAACTATTGAGAGTGTCTTCGCTACGATTTTTTACAATATCATTGGCGGCGCGTTGCTCAGTAATTTCTTGCTAGAGCTAGGTGCTGGTGCAGTAGAAATTGGTTTGCTTGCCGCTATTCCTCAGATAACGAATCTGATCCAACCGTTAGGAGCGTATTTGGTAGACCGAAGTACTAGCTTCCGCTGGTATTTCATCCGTATTTTCGTTCCGTCGCGGCTGCTGTGGTTGGTTCTCGTCCCAGCGATTTGGTTGGTTACCTCATCTCATATCGCTGGACACCAAGTAGTGCAGTTGACATTGGGAATTCTCTTGGCAGCTAATGTCATCGAAGCTTTCGGTCGCGCTCCCTGGCTTGGTTGGACGGCTGTGCTAGTACCTCAGCGGTTGCGGGGGCGGTATTTCGGCTTTCGCAATAGTATTCTGAGCTTGACAAACCTTGTCGGTGTGCCGTTGCTGGGTCTAGCCGTATCAGTTTGCCCTGGTGGAACGCTTAAAGGTTACGGTGCAGTCTTGGTTCTAGGAATCGTGGTGGGGCTAATCAGTCAGAGCTGTCAGTTCTGGATGACCGATGTGAACCCGCAGCTTTTAAAAGTCGCGGGTTCAGCCACATCCGAACCGCAGCCGGAGAAAATAGATTTTAGCTTCCTCAAAGATGCCAATTTTTTGAAGTTTGTGCTTTACCTGGGCACCTGGTGCTTTGCCGTTAACGTCAGCGCTCCGTTCTTTAACCTCTATATGCTGGATAACTTGGATATAGATATCAGCGTGGTAACGATTTATAACGCTTTAGGAACTGGTGCAAACATGCTAATGCTGCTTTTGTGGGGCAAACTGGCTGACCGGATTGGGAATCGCCCGCTACTGCTATTAATAGGAGTCTTAGTGGCGCTGACACCTGTGCTGTGGCTAGGAACCGGAAGCGATCAAATTTCCTTTTGGGTCTGGTTACCCTTGTTGCACATACTAACCGGCGGGACGTGGGCAGCAATTGACTTGTGTACCAACAATCTGATGATGGGAGTGGCACCGCTGCATAAACAGTCTAAATACTTTGCGATCGCAGGAGCAATTGCTGGGATCACTGGGGCAGTAGGTATTGCTGTCGGTAGCTTTCTGTTGACTCTACCTGGTCTCAATAATTTGCTGGGGTTGTTTGTTCTCTCAGGTTTCCTACGGCTTTTTGCCCTCCTGCCCTTAGTTTTTGTTCAGGAGCAGCGCTCTGTGCCATTGGGTCAGCTAATACGAGTCTTGTTGTCAATCAGGCAGTCAACAGATCTAATTGAAGTAAAGGAATAAGTTTTCAAGCATTGTTATTAACTCTTAGAACAGGGGCAGAAGTCATATTTGCCTCTGTTGTTAGGAAAAGCAACACGATGCTGCGTCAAAATGGCAAGGGTTTGATAATTGGTAATTTATCATCAGTCATTATTTTTATTTATCAGCGCTTGCTGTTTTTCCTAATACTCCTTAAGCAAGAAACTTTTTATGTACAATTTATCTTCGATAATTGTGCGCTGGAGAGTAATTATAGCCAGAGAAAGAGAAAATAACCAATTAGTAATTTAAATTTTTAAGATTATAATTTGCTAATTTTCAAGCTCCTTCTATGAGAAATAAACCCTAATTAGGTTACTTTTCAGTAGCATTAGAGTGGTTAGCGTGAGGCAATTCAAAGCTGATTTCTATATAAAGTTTTGTAAATGAGCAAAATTAAAAATGTAAACACTAATGGCAACAAACATCCTGAATGCTCAATCTATGGATAAATTTGGAACATATAAGCACTGATTTTGTCCTAGTCTATTTATTGCAGTTAAATCTTTTCAGATAATTTTGTATTCAGGATTACTAACAAACTTCATATTGGTTATATTCCTTGACTGTAAACAAATATCTCTCTTGATAGAAGATTAAAGAAATAATTAGCCCTATTATTATATAAAAGCGATGTAAATGCTATTAAGGTAAATAGCCTTAGTAGTTTCTAAGCAGGCAATAAAATAACAAAAGCTTCGTTCTTCAGATAATTATTAATGCCATTTGGCTTGAAATCAATTAAGCTCAAAGGTAATTTTTGGCAATTATATTATCTGATAAAGAGCATTTGTGGACAAGTCAATTTCCTACAAACACAAAATTGAGATAACCTATGTCGGGCGAACATATTCAAATAAAGAATAACGGTATCAGTAATGGTAAGTCGGTAAATAAGCTATCGACACTAACTGAACCGCAATCATCAGGTGCATCGAAATTGCAGAAGTTATCTTTATCCAACAAAAGCTTTAAAGAAGCTTCTACAGATACGCCTGATATAGTTTGTTTTTCTCATTTGCGTTGGAATTTCGTTTATCAAAGACCCCAGCATCTTCTAGCTCGTTGCGCTCAAGGACGGCGGGTTTTCTTTATTGAAGAGCCGATGTTTAGCACCGAACCGTTGGGACGCTTGGAAGTAAGCCCAGATAAGAATGGGGTAGTGGTTGTTGTTCCACACCTACCATCCGGTTTGAGTGAAGACAATATCAACGCGGATTTAAAAGTGTTGATTGATGGCTTGTTTGCACAGCATAACATCCGCAAGTACATGTTTTGGTACTACACGCCGATGGCGATCGCTTTTACAAGCCACTTGCAGCCAGAAGCAGTACTCTACGATTGCATGGATGAATTATCTGCATTCAAAGGTGCGTCATCCGCTTTAAAGAACTACGAAGCCGAACTATTCCGCCGTGCAGACTTGGTGTTTACAGGTGGACAAAGCCTTTATGAAAGCAAGGTGAATCAGCACCCCAACGTCTATGCATTTCCAAGTAGTGTGGATGTACCACATTTTGCCCAGGCGAGAAATCTGAAAGAAGAACCAGCAGATCAAGCTAATATTCCTCACCCGCGTCTTGGGTTCTTTGGCGTGATTGACGAACGGATGGATATTGATCTGCTGGCAGGAATTGCTGATACGCGTCCTGACTGGCATTTGGTGATAATTGGTCCAGTTGTGAAAATCGACCCAGCACTTCTGCCCCAACGCGAGAATATCCATTATCTTGGCAGTAAAGATTATAAAGAGTTACCTGCATATTTGGCGGGGTGGGATTTGGCGATGCTAACTTTTGCGCGGAACGAATCAACGCGCTTTATTAGTCCAACTAAAACCCCAGAGTATCTTGCCGCAGGTAAGCCTGTAGTGTCTACTTCGATTCGAGATGTGGTGCGTCCCTACGGTGACTTGAAGCTAGTGCGAATTGCAGACACGGCTTCGGAGTTTGTCACCGCAGCAGAAGAGGCTATGCAACAAGACACAGCAGCATCAGGGTGGCTGAGTCGCGTAGATGCATTTTTAGAGCAGATTTCTTGGGATAGAACTTGGGGATCGATGATGCAACTTATAGATTCGGCGATCGCTGCCCGTCAAGATAGCACAGTTGCAAATATTCCCCAAGCACCAAGCATCATTACCAGAGATTTTGTCTTCGATTACTTAATTGTCGGTGCGGGTTTTTCTGGAAGCGTCATCGCTGAACGCTTGGCAACTCAGTCTGGCAAAAAAGTGCTAGTTGTAGACAAGCGCAACCATATCGGCGGCAACGCCTACGACCATTATGATGATCATGGTGTGCTCGTACACAGATATGGTCCTCATATTTTTCACACCAACTCCCGCGAAGTCTTTGAATACCTTTCGCAGTTCACACAGTGGCGTAGTTACGAACATCGCGTTCTTGCCAGCGTAGACGGACAGCTTGTTCCGATCCCCATCAACCTCGACACGATCAACAAACTCTATGGAATGAACCTCAATTCATTTCAGGTAGAGGATTTTTACAAGTCGCTTGCCCAACCAAGAGAATACATTCGCACAAGTGAAGATGTGGTGGTGAGCAAAGTTGGTCAGGAACTGTATGAAAAGTTCTTCCGGGGCTACACTCGCAAACAATGGGGACTCGACCCTTCGGAACTGGATAAATCAGTAATAGCTCGGATTCCAACCCGTAGTAATCGCGACGACCGATATTTTACTGATACTTATCAAGCAATGCCGCTGCATGGCTTTACTCGGATGTTCGAGAATATGTTAAATCACCCGAACATTAAGGTAATGCTGAATACCGATTACCGGGAAATCCAAAAAGCGATACCTTGCCGGGAAATGGTTTACAGCGGTCCTGTTGATGAGTATTTTGATTATCGCTTTGGCAAACTGCCTTATCGATCGCTTGATTTTAAGCACGAGACGCACAACAAAGAGGTGTTTCAGTCAGCACCAGTCATCAACTACCCGAATGAACAACTGTATACTCGCGTTACAGAGTTTAAGTATTTGACTGGACAGGAACACTCTAAAACTAGTATAGTTTACGAGTTTCCCAAGGCTGAAGGAGATCCGTATTACCCTGTGCCACGTCCTGAAAATCAGGAAGTTTACAAGCAATACAAAGCGCTGGCTGATGAAACTGCTGGTGTGTATTTTGTTGGGCGCTTGGCAACGTATAAGTATTACAACATGGATCAATGTGTTGCTCAGGCTCTTTCTATTTACAAACAAATCCCAGTTAGGGCTTGAGAATGAATTCTTTGTGTTCTTTGTGGTTCACTAATTTAATGAACCACGAAGACACCAAGAGCGCGTTCGCGCAGCGTGCGCCTTAGCGCATAGAAAGAGAAAAAAAACAGAATATCAGCTTGAATTGTGAATTATGGCTTCTGTCTTAAACTCAACACTTAACACTCATAAGTCAAAACTTCCCTTAGAAGTGTGGGCAGGTGTGGAGTGTACGGTTAATCGTGTACGTGAGGAGTATTTCGACCAGTTAGAACGCAACGGTCATGCAATGCGCTTGGATGACTTGGATTTATTCGCCGAACTGGGGATAAAGGCGATCCGCTACCCGGTGTTGTGGGAGCGAACCGCGCCCAATGGGTTGGAGAATGCTGACTGGTCTTGGGCGGATGAGCGACTGGAGCGATTGCGCTCGCTGGGTATTAATCCGATTGTCGGATTGGTACATCATGGTAGTGGTCCGCGTCACACAAGTTTGGTAGACCCGGAATTTCCAGAAAAATTAGCTTTGTACGCTCGTGCTGTAGCAGAACGCTATCCTTGGGTGACGCATTACACACCTGTAAACGAACCATTGACGACAGCGCGATTTAGCGGGATGTATGGACACTGGTATCCTCACGGGCGTGATGACTTAACTTTTGCTCGTGCTTTGTTGGGTCAGTGTCGTGCGATCGCTCTTTCGATGAAGGCAATCCGGGAAGTCAACCCGAATGCCCAACTAGTGCAAACTGACGATTTGGGTAAGGTTTACAGTACGCCGAAGCTGGCGTATCAGGCAGAGTTAGAAAATGAGCGTCGCTGGTTGACCTTTGATTTACTGTGCGGTCGCCTCAATTCTACACATCCAATGTGGAGTTATTTAGGCAAGTGCGGCATTAGTGAAGCTCAATTGGAGTGGTTTTTGCAAAATCCCTGTCCACCAGACATCATGGGGATTAACCACTATTTGACAAGCGATCGCTTTCTGGATGAACGCAAAGAACGCTATCCAGCTTGCTCGCATGGGGGCAATGGGCAGGATGAATACGCAGATATAGAAGCAGTAAGGGTTTGTGCTGAGGGTGCGGGCGGTCCGCGCAGCTTGCTACTAGAAGCATGGGAACGCTACAAACTGCCGATTGCTGTTACTGAAGCTCACCTCAACTGTACCCGTGAGGAGCAGCTGCGCTGGCTTTATGAGATTTGGAATGCAGCCCTCTCATTACGAGAGCAAGGTGTAGATGTCCGTGCTGTCACTGCTTGGTCGCTCCTGGGCACCTACGATTGGACTAGCTTAGTAACTCGCTGGGTCGGCGATTACGAATCAGGCGTGTTTGATTTGCGGTCTCCACGTCCCAGACCGACAGCGATCGCTTCTATGATGCGCGATTTAGCCGCTGGGCGCAAAATTGATCATCCAGTACTTGATACACCCGGATGGTGGCGTCGGCAAGAGCGCTTATTATATCCTGCGGTGAGTTGCGGAGTGGGAGAAGTAGGCAGAGTAGGAAAAGACACAATAATTCCATCATCTCCTTCTGCACCCCTTGTCATCGTGGGCGCGACAGGAACTTTAGGTAAGGCTTTTGCGCGGCTGTGCGAATTGCGGGGTATTACATATTACTTGCTATCACGCCAAGAAATGGACATTGGCAATCCTGCCTCTGTGGATGCGGTGCTATCAGAGTTGAAACCCTGGGCAGTTGTCAACGCTGCGGGATATGTGCGGGTAGACGATGCAGAACGAGAACCAGATATTTGTATCAGGGTAAACGCTGAGGGCGCAGCAAATTTAGCTAGTGCTTGCGCTCGTCATAACGTGGCGCTGCTAACTTTCTCATCAGACTTAGTATTTGATGGTACGGTGTCCAATCCTTATATGGAAAGTGATACTGTCGCTCCCCTGAATGTGTATGGGTGCAGCAAAGCTTTGGCTGAAAAGCTGGTATTGAAGGTTAATCCCTCATCGCTGGTGATTCGCACCAGTGCCTTTTTTGGACCTTGGGATGATTACAACTTCGTCACAATCGCCCTGCGACAATTATCTGCTGGGAATACTTTCGTCGCCGCAGAAGATGGCATTGTTTCACCTACCTATGTGCCGGATCTTGTACATGCCAGCCTAGATTTGTTGATTGACCGCGAGTGCGGTTTATGGCATTTGGCAAACAAGAGCGCTATAACTTGGGCTGACTTGGCACGGCTAGCAGCGAAAAAAGCAGGCTTTAATCCTAGTAATATTATTGCCCTACCAACGCAAGAACTTGGTTTCAGCGCTAAACGCCCAAATTACAGCGTTCTTGGTAGCAATAGGGGTGAGTTAATGTCATCTCTTGACAGTGCGATGTCTCGCTATTTTGATGAGTGTCAACGATTTTAGCTTTTTGTTGTTTGTTAGTAGTTAGTTGACCTTCCTACTAACCGCTAACTACTAACCATTTCTTAGTTATGACAACCATATTAGTAACAGGTGGAGCCGGATATATTGGTTCTCATGCAGTATTAGCCCTGAAGCAAGCAGGTTATGACGTAATTGTGCTTGATAATCTGTCGAATGGGCATCGAGAACTTGTAGAGCAGGTTTTGCAAGTAAAGTTGATTGTTGGTGATATGAGCGATCGCGCTCTTTTGGATAACATATTTACAACCCACAATATCACTGCGGTAATGCATTTTGCTGCTTACATCGCCGTGGGTGAATCTGTGACTGACCCAGCCAAATATTACCACAACAACGTTACAGGTACGCTGACGCTTTTAGAAGCAATGCTTGCTGCTTCTATTAAGAAGTTTATCTTTTCTTCTACTTGCGCTCTTTATGGTGTACCGAAGTTTGTGCCGATTACCGAAGACCATCCGCAAGACCCCATCAGTCCCTACGCAACTAGCAAGTGGATGGTAGAGCGAATATTATCTGATTTCGATACAGCTTATAATCTTAAATCCGTCCGTTTTCGCTACTTTAACGCCGCAGGTGCTGACCCAAATGGTAACTTAGGCGAAGACCACGAACCAGAAAGTCATATTATACCATTGGTACTGCAAGCGGCTTTAGGTAAGCGCGAATCTATTTCTATTTTCGGTACTGATTACCCTACCCCAGATGGTACTTGTATTCGTGATTATATTCACGTAACTGACTTAGCACAAGCTCATGTTTTGGGTTTAGAATATTTGTTGAAAGACGGAGACAGTGAAGTATTTAATTTAGGTAATGGTAGCGGATTTTCTGTCAGAGAAGTGATAGAAACTGCTCTTCAAATAACAGGAAAAGAAATCAAAATTGTCGAGTGCGATCGCCGACCAGGAGACCCCCCTATTTTAGTTGGCAGCAGCGACAAAGCAACTAAAATTTTAGGTTGGCATCCGCAGTATCCAAACGTAGAGGAAATTATCTCCCACGCTTGGCAGTGGCATCAAAAGCGGCATGGATAAATTAAATATAGGGCGGGTGTTTAGAACCACATCTTACAATAAATCAATCTTGTAGTGGAATGAGCATTCTCCCTTTATCGCTTCTAATTTATGCAACGCCATTTGCTTCACATTGAGAAGGCTTTTTATCATTTAGTCAATATGCTTAATAAATCTTAATAGTATTTAATTAATTAATTGTATTCCAGTTCACATTTGCGCTTAATAACGAAACCTTCTTTGAGAGAGAGTAGTTAATAATTTATTACTCTCGTTAGTTAGAGGGAAAATATTGATTAGCTTTTTACCATAAGCATATAAAGCTAAATTTTGTTTGTGCAGTCAAAATTTCCGTTCACAAGCAAAATTAGTTTCTGTCAGGTTGAATTAACTATATAGATGCTAAAAAATCGCAAATAATTACTCAATTGGTCGTAAAATCAGCCTGCTATTCGCACTCAACTACCGTTATTGCAGCTAAAGAATCATCATGGCAGATGCAACAACCAGGCAATTAGCAGATGTAATCAAAACAGCGGCACAGCCAATCACAGGTGCTGCTTCTGATTACGATGAATTACTAAATTTAATTGGTGATGCTCGCTTTGTCCTTATTGGTGAGGCATCGCACGGTACTCATGAATTTTATGAACAACGGGCGGAAATTACCAAACGCCTGATTCAAGAAAAAGGCTTTACAGCGGTAGCTGTCGAGGCAGACTGGCCCGATGCTTATCGTGTTAATCGTTACGTGCGCGGAGTTAACGACGACCCGACACCAAATGAAGCATTGGCGGGTTTCCAGGGCTTCCCCAGTTGGATGTGGCGCAATACCGATGTGGTGAATTTTATCGGTTGGTTGCGACAATATAATGATTCCCTATCATCGCAGGCAATCAAAACAGGCTTTTATGGGCTTGACCTTTACAGTATGTATGCCTCTATCCAAGAGGTGTTGACATATCTGGATAAAGTTGACCCAGAAGCCGCACAACGCGCCCGTCACCGCTACTCCTGCTTAGAACATTTTGAGGAGGATAGCCAAGCCTATGGATATGCTGCCGCTTATGGTTTGAGCCAGTCCTGTGAGGAAGAAGCTGTCAACCAGTTGCGGGAGTTGCAACGGCGAACGTCAGAGTACGCGCAACAAGATGGGCAATTAGCAGCAGATGAGTATTTCTATGCCGAACAAAACGCCCGCTTGGTGAAGAATGCTGAGGAATACTATCGGGCAATGTTTCACGGGCAGGTGTTGTCGTGGAATGTGCGCGATCGCCATATGGCAGAAACTCTCGATCACCTTGTTGCCCATCTTGATAAACTCCAAAGCCCCACCAAGGTTGTGGTATGGGCGCATAACTCTCATTTAGGCTATGTTCGCGCCACAGATATGGGAGTAGCAGGGGAACTAAATTTGGGGCAAATGGTGCGCGATAAGTATCCTTGTGATACCGTCCTGGTAGGTTTTACCACTTACACGGGGACAGTTACGGCGGCTTCCCGTTGGGGCGGACTGGCAGAATTAAAACTTGTGCGTCCGGCTTTGCCAGAAAGTTACGAAGCTTTGTTCAATAATACAGGCTTGCCTGGGTTTTTCCTGAACTTGCGACAAGAAAATGACGCTCGTTCTAACCTGGAAAAACCTAGATTAGAACGAGCCATTGGCGTTATTTACCGACCCCAAAGCGAACGCACAAGCCATTACTTTTATGCGCGACTCCCCGACCAGTTTGACGCTGTGATTCACATTAATGACACCAAAGGGGTTGAACCTCTTGACCGCACTCCGCAGGTTGAGACAGTCGAACCTCCAGAGACATTTCCTTCTGCTCTCTAATCCAAACTACGGCACTTTCTGAAAACTGTAAACAGCAATAGCAATTTATGACAACAATTAAACCGTTTTCAAGTCGCCCAAGCGAGGAATTTATTTAGGCGATCGCAACGATTGCAGGCTAGAACACGCGCGTCAAATATCTCAGCCACGGTGACACCTCTACATTTCAAGTTTTATAATTGAAAATTGTGAAATTTAAATGCAGTTTCAACTAAACTTTATTATTTTAAAACAATAATAAAGTTGATCTTGCCGTTCATATGTTAACCTTTCATAGAAGCTGGCATAAGCTTTTGATTAGGTTGAATAATTTCTTTCAATATAGCTACTTTACTTTTGGGTTAATTTGCAAATTAATTTAATTATTTCCCTTGGTAGATTCAGCCCAAATTAAAATCAGGTAACTTTCAAATAAATAGAATATAAAAATTTCAATTGTTAGTATTATGCAAAATATTTACGGAAATACTCAAGGAATAAAATCGAGTCAAATCAAGTTATTACAGCGGCTTTACGACGAACGACAACCGGGAGATAGATTCATTACGCAGGAATTTGCCCAAGCCTTAGGTGAAATCAGTACAGAAATCCATCATCCGATTTGTTGTTATATTAATCGACGCGGGCAAGTTATCAGAATTGCTGTAGGAACGCCAAGCCAAACCCAAATTCCACCTGAAGAATTACCGCGACACAGTGCAGAACGCTTGAGCGGAATTCATTGTGTTGCGACTCAATTTAAATCAGATCCACCTGATGAAGCAGCATTAATTGCAATGGCACGCCAGCGCTTAGATGCTCTTGTAGTGTTAATCTTGGTAGGGGGTGAAGGTGGAAGACATAAAAAAGCAGCCACTAGCAATGTTAAAGAAGCTTTCTTAGCTAACCTTGTCCCCAATGCTGAAAAGCCTTGGGAGATTTCTCCTACCCTAAGTTTAGATCACTTAACAGAGCAAAACTTTGACGACTTAGTTGATGAATGGGAAAAGGAGATTTCTGACTCTGGCGATCGCATGTCATATCAAGACATTGTATCTGACCAAGATAAAGTGCTGCTCGTGGGATTGAAGACAGATGATATTTCTCAACAACGCTTTGAAGATGGACTGCAAGAACTAGTTCGTTTGGTAGAAACTGCTGGCGGAATTGTATCAGACACAGTGGAACAAAAGCGAAGTCGTCCCCATCCCCAAACTGTTGTCGGTAAGGGAAAAATTGAAGAAATCGCTTTTCAAGCTCAAAAGGTGGGAGCTAATTTAATTGTCTTTGACCGAGATATTTCTGCGTCACAAGCTCGCAATTTGGAAAACGAGATTGGTCTGCGAGTTATAGATAGAACAGAGGTAATTTTAGATATTTTCGCTCAACGCGCTCAATCCCAAGCGGGTAAATTGCAGGTTGAATTAGCTCAACTTGAATATATGCTGCCACGGTTGCGCGGTCAAGGTCGGGAAATGTCCAGATTAGGTGCTGGAATTGGTACCAGAGGACCTGGTGAAACTAAATTAGAAACAGAAAGACGAGTAATTCAACGGCGAATTGCTCAGTTACAGCAAGAAGTAAACCAACTACAAGCTCATCGCGATCGCATTAGACAACAGCGACAAAAGCAAGAAATTCCTGTTGTCGCATTAGTTGGTTACACTAATGCTGGTAAATCGACTTTGTTGAATGTGTTAACTCATGCGGAGGTTTATACAGCAGACCAACTATTTGCCACCCTTGACCCGACAACGCGGAAGCTAGTAATTACAAATCCAGAAACTCAAGAACGCAGAACTATTCTGCTGACAGATACTGTCGGTTTTATTCACGAACTTCCACCAGCGTTAATAGATGCTTTTCGCGCCACCCTGGAAGAAGTAATTGAGGCAAATGTGTTGCTTCATCTGGTGGATTTGTCCCATCCAGCTTGGGAAAGTCATATCGCAAGTGTAGAGGAAATACTCGCAGAAATGCCTGCTATCCCAGGAAAAAGTTTGATTGTCTTTAACAAAATTGACTCTGTAGATAGCGAAACTTTGGCGAAAGCGCAACAAGAATATCCTGAAGCGGTATTTATTTCCGCAACTAAGCGCTTGGGTTTAGAGACTTTAAAAGGGCGAGCGCTGCAACTAATTGACGAAACCGTTGCCACGCCGGAACTACAGAACGCAGTTACACAAAGCTAAAAGCTGTGGATTGTGTCTAAAATCAAGATATGATGACAAGACGCTACAACCCTCAACAAATACAATCGTTCACCCAATCGGTACTGAACGACGGCTTCTGTGTGTTGCCCAATCACTTTTCCGAAGCAACACTCAAAGCTTGGCACTCTGCTTTCATGCCAAAGCTAACTGAACATATCGCCCGCGAAGGAGAGCTGCGTAATCGAGGTACAGCCCGCTATTATGTAACTTTGCCTTTCGCCGCTCCATTTGCTGATACCAGTATCTATGAAGATGAAGATATCCTAGATATTGTGGAACGCTTGGTAGCGCCTGATTTCGTGATGTGCCAGTTGGCGACAGATACGCCTTTGCTGCGTTCTGAGTATCAAGAAATACATCGCGATACTTTGCCACTCTTCCCCGAAACTGGTATGGAAACACCACCGTATCAGCTAGCAGTCAACTTCCCACTGGTAGATGTCACCTTGGAAAACGGACCGATGGAGATTGCGCGGGGTACGCACATGATGCCTAAAGAAGAAGCATTGCGCCGTATAGAGTCGGGTGAAATTAAGTTAGAACCCGTAACTATGCAACTAGGAGACGTAATGATTCGCGATGTCCGTGGTCTTCACCGTGGCACACCTAACTACACAGACATCCCGCGTCCAATGGTCGTAATTGGCTATAGCCGTCGCTGGCTGTATCGTCCTGAGGTGTCTATCCAGATACCGCGTGCTGCTATGACCACACTATCCGAACGAGGGCGTCACTTATTACGCTTTAATCCGATTGTGGAATCACTTGACGAAGTTGTCGGAACTGAGGTTTATCAGTCGTTCGCTTACTAGTAGTTCAAGTTCACCACATTCGTAGAGACGCGAAATTTTAAGCAGTGCGTTGGGGAGCCACTGCCGTGCGCGGGTTCCCAAGGCAGCGCGTTGCGGTGAAACACTTGGCGGTGTCGGTCTCCGTCCCGCCAAAGTGTTGAACCCGAAGGGGGGTTCCCCCCGTTGTAGCAACTGCCGCCGCGTTGAGGCATGTGGCGTGAGCCAGTTGCGTGGGCGGGTTTCCCGGCTTGAGCAATCTGGCGTGAGGTCACGAACGTTGAAGCACCTGCCGTCACGTCTCTACACATTGCCTTTAACAAAGTTGATCGCTATTTAAGCGATCAACTTTGCGAGAGCAAAAGTACCCTGAAGCCCTGTTTATTTGGTGCAATTCAACGCTTGGGTTTAGAGACTTTATTAATTGACGAAACTGTTCAGGCAATTTCTGTCAGACAAAATTCATAATCAAAAAAGGAAATTCAATGACATTAGGTATTATTGTTCACGGCGGAGCAAAAACCATCTCCGAAGACAAAGTTGCAGCTAATAATGCAGGCTGCACAGCAGCAGCAGAGGCTGGTTGGGCAGTCCTGACAAATGGAGGTACTGCCGCAGAAGCAGTTGAGGCAGCCATCCGCGTTCTGGAAGCTGACCAGACCTTTAACGCCAGTCTTGGCGCGACTCTCAACACCGAGGGAGAGGTGGAGCTAGACGCGGCGATAATGGAGGGAGCTTCCTTAGGTTGGGGAGCGATCGCAGCAGTTCAGGGCGTGCGTCATCCAATCTCGGTGGCACGGAAAGTTATGGATGAAAAACCCAGGATGTTAGTGGCGCGGGGTGCAGAACGCTTTGCCGCCGACAACGGAGCCGAGATGTGTAAAAAAGAAGACTTAATCACGGATGAGCAGTGGGAGCAGTGGAAGGAGGATCAAGAAGTTCTGGATCGCCCCAACACAGTTGGTTGTGTGGCTTTGGATGCTAACGGCGTCTTAGCTGCTGGCACCTCAACTGGCGGCACTACGAATCAGCAAGCTGGTCGCGTCGGCGATACTGCTCTTGTCGGCTGTGGCTTGTACGCTGACAATAAACTCGGCGCTTGCTCAACCACAGGTGATGGTGAGTCGATTATCCCGGTGGTTTTGGCTAAAACTGCGATTGATTTTCTAGATGGAGACAGACACCCAGACGAAGCAGCACAGAAGGCGATCGAGACTTTGAAATCTAAGGTTGCAGGAGAAGCTGGGTGTATTCTCTTAGACCGTCAGGGACGAGTGGGCTGGGCGTATAATTCATCACATATGGCTTGCGCTTACATGACCACGGGACAAGACGAGGTGGCTGTGTTTACCAAAAAAGAAGCTCCTGCTTTGTCTCATTAAATGTCATGGGTTTAGGGTATTGTAGAGACGCGAAATACCAAGTCTCTACAAAACGTCTAGGCTTATTGAAATTAGTGCGGAATTTTTCACTTCCTCGTTTCTGCTTGCAGAAACGAGGAATCAAAATTCCGCAACTAATACCTTATTTGTCAGGTAGATGCCCTGATTGGGTCTTAAAAAGAGTTGAACTGAAACTAGACATGAACTCAAAATACGACTTTCAGTACTTTCAAGGCAGTTATTTATCTAATCTGTTTGCTCAAGACATTACAGATGCAGGTTATGCGTTCATCCCAAATTACCCTGCAACTGGCAGTTGGGCAGCTTACCCCAATAGGAAAAAATACTTTATTCAAGACGGTAGTAGTGAAGCGACCAAAACCTCCTTCGACAAGATTTGCCAGAAGGAACCTTGGAAAAATCTGGCTGTGTTAGGCGACACCCTTCCACCAATTGTGATTATTTCACCGCCAAAGTTACTAATTAACTACTGGCAGGAGCATTTTGGGTTCAGCCACTCCAATATGCAGATGATGGATTGCTCTACTTATCTAGATGACCTTAGTCAGAGCGATCGCTTTGACAAACTCATCACTTTATTTCCCTTTGATAATCTGCAACCAGAAAAACACGCCGTTAATCCAGACACCCACTACCGCTTGCTGAGTAAAGTAACGCTAGCCGAGTTAGGAGTGCAATGTCCGAAATACTCAAGCTACAATCTGCACACCCAGAGTCTTGAAGACATTGAGTTACCACAATTCCCCTACTTAATCAAAACGTCCCACGGACTTTCAGGAGAAGGCACTTATATTATCAAAAGCAGCAGCGATCTGAACTACTGCTTTGAAGAAATCAGGAAATATCTTGATATTAAGTTGCTCGATACGATTATTGTCTCAGAGTTCATCAAAAATGAGGTGCAGAACTATTGCGTGCAATTCTATGTCAACAAAGCAGGAGACATAACACTCATCGGCACCACGAGTCAACTCGTCACCCCAGAGGGCAACTATTTAGGGGGACTGATTCACTATCGCGAAACTGACATGAGCAAGTTCTACGAAATGATTGCTGCTATTGGTCAGTATGCTCATAAAGTCGGTTATTTCGGCTTCATTGGCTTCGACGTGTTAGAAGACCAAGACGGGGAATTTTATGTAATTGATGTTAATTTCCGAGTCAATGGTTCGACTCCGCTGTGCTTGCAGCGCCATACTTTACTGTCCCTTGGAAAGGAAGTGGCTAAATATTCGAGTGACTACCGCATGGATGGGACGTTGGACTCGATTTTAGTAACTTTGAAAGCAGAATTGGATCGCAAAGACTTTATCATTTTATCGGCTTTAGAGAAAGTCAAATACGGAAAAATCTACACCGAAATTTACGGGATTGTGGCTGGACAGACAATCGAGGAAATCCAGCACATCGAGCAAAACTTACAAAATAAACAATTGCAGTCGCTCGCTTAAAGAGCACGACTGTTGATATCTAACGTTAGAAAGCTTGATTACTTCTAGAAACTGGGTTCTTTACCTAAGTTCTAAGGTAATCAATTTCGTCATACAAAATTATAGAATTTAGGAACGAAAATGAAAAGAAATAACTTAGAATACTACGATTTGAATGCAGAAAAATGGTGGAAAGAAGGCGAAACTTTATATCTGTCTAACCATCTTAACAACTCAAGATTCGAGTTTTTTGCAAGTTTTGTGCCAGATTGGAAAGGAATTAAAGTTTTAGATATTGGCTGTGGAGGAGGATTGGCTTGTGAATCCGTAGCCAAGCTAAACGCTTGTGTATCAGGGATAGATTTATCATTGAATTCAATTAATATTGCTCAAGAACATGCGAAAAAAAATAATTTAGAAATTGATTATCGTTGGGGAGTAGCTGAAAATCTTCCCTACCAAGAAAATAGCTTTGATGTTGTTTTATGTTTTGACGTTTTGGAGCATGTTGACGATTGGAAAAAAGTTATTTCCGAAGCTTATAGGGTTTTAAAAAAAGATGGATTATTTTTGTTTGACACAATTAATAGAAATTTGAAATCTAAAGTTATAATGATTTGGCTTTTAGAAGATACCCTCAAGCATATACCCCCTGGACTTCACGATTGGAATAAGTTTATTAAACCCCAGGAAATGATTGATGCCATGAAGAAGACTGGGTTTGCAGATTTTGTAATTAAAGGATTTGATTTGACAGGTGGCACTAACTTTAAAACGCTAAGAGATCTTGTACTTAAGGATTTCAATAATCAAAAAGAAGGTAACAAAGGTGACTTATTTGAAATCAAAATTAATGATGATACTTCTGTCTGCTACATTGGCAAAGCTGTTAAGCTAGTTGAGAATAATTAAGTTTTCCCTGTTAGATTTTTTCCGAATTTTATATATTCACAAAGCTGATTTTAGTTTATCTAAGTGAGTGGAAATAAATAAACGTAATTATGTCCGAAGCGAATGGAGCAAAGCGAAATGTTCGCGTAGCGTCTCGTTCGCAATCGCACACAAAACTTTTTTCCACGCACTTAAACTAACAAATGAGAGATTATGTATTAGCATTTTTTCTATTTGATGTATAATCGATCACATTTAATTTTAACAATATCCACTTCATTTTATAGATGTAGATTTTGTAAAAATCATATATTGATAAAGGTGGATGTTAATTTAGGATTCGTTTAAACACCTTTAATAAGGATAAAAAATATGAAATTTCAAATAGAATGCAGCACAAGCAAAAGTAGACAATTATGTTTAATTTGTAAGCAAAATTTTAAAATTAATGAAGCCAGATTAATTGTATGTAATGACGGAGGTGACCGCTATGGAGATGTTTGCCATCAATGTATAGCTAAGGGTGGTAATTGGGTTCAATTTCAACTCCAAGAATTCAGCAATAAGCTACTAGCCCCAAAAACAGAGGTAGGAGTATAAAAAATGGTATCAACTGTTGATGACACCAAGCGTCTTTTAATTGCAACAAAATTGGCAGATATGAAAGAATTACAAAATCTGCTGATTAACAATGAGCAGCAATTTATTCAAGATTGCACTGATGATGATATTTGCGATCGCCTACAGCATATGCTTGAAGATGATCGGAAAAATATAGGCGTTATCGATACTGTAATTGTTCAATACGGTGTTAAGGGTGAGCCTAAGGAAACAACCCAAAAGATGATTTCGCAAGTTCAGAAACTAATGGAGGGTTCTGAGCTAACTTTGTTTGAGAAAGTACAAGAGCATGAATTGCTCAAGCATAAGCAAACTATGGCTGGACTGCTAATCCACAAAGCTGCCCAAGTTGTTGGTGCTGATATTGAAGCTGCCATAACTCCTTTAAATACAGTTAACTTTGAAAACCGCGCTCATCAAGAGCAACTTAAAGGAATTCTAGAGATTCTGGGTGTGCGTGAACTGACAGGAAAAGAGCCAAAACAAGGACTGTGGGGAAGGGTTCAAGATGCTGTTGCAGCTTTAACTGGTGTGGTGGGTAGCGTAGTAACACGCACCGATGACGAGATGAGCATCCGTCAGCTTCTCCTAATGGATCATAGTAAGGTTGATATTCTGTTTATGGAAATTTTCAATGCTAACGAGCCTGAAAAAATCCAAGAGTATTTTGGGCAACTCTACAAAGATATCAAAGTTCATGGTACAGCCGAAGAACAAGTCCTCTACCCAGCAGTTCGTCCGTATTATGAACACACCCAGGAAATATACGCTCAAACCGACGAAGTGATGGAAATGCTAGACGAAATTAAGCCTCTAAACTTTTCTTCACCTGAGTTCAAAGCAAAAATTGAGCAGCTAAGAATTGCGGTGCGAACTCACATTAATCAAGAAGAAAACGATATATTCCCCAAACTCCGCGACAACTTTAGCCATGAGCAGCAAAAGCAAATAGCTACCGAATTTAAAACAGCTAAAAGCAAGCTGCAAGAGCAAATGACTGCTTCCTAAAAGTGCAGCAAGCTATTCAAAGCTAAAGAAAACTTAGCTAAACATTAACCTTACCAGCCTTCAAGTAAAACGTTCTAGTAAAGAGGATTCAAAGCGCGTGCAATTATGAATAATCAAACGCCGTGGAAGTATATATTTCAACTCAAAGCTGTGATCAATTGGGTTGAATCTGTGTTTTTGCTGTTATCCGACCAATGGATTCGCGAGTTGCTTGGTGAGAAACCCCTGGTCAATTCTGAATATTCACACCTGTTTCTCGCGTTGGTCTTCGTTATCGGGATTGGCTATTGGTGGGTTGGTCAGGACATCGATCGCAATCACGGCATCGTAAAACTTGGAATTATCGCACAATCTTCGGTTTTCAGTGTGCTAGCTTATCACACCTTCGCAAACAAGCTTCACCCATTTTATTTAATTCCAGGTGTCATTGACCTCACCTTTGCGATTATCTTTATTCTGTTTCTAAACTCCTACGCTCGCACTAAACCGGCTTTGGAGTGATTTTTTAAAGTCTATTTTCATCCTTTGTTGTGAACGAAGTTCATGGAGTAAGCTTGCACTCATTCAAGACAGATGAAAATCAAACCACAGATAAACACAGATGAATTATCTGCGTTCATCTGTGGTTATTACTTATAATTACATACTTTTGCAGGTGTTCTATTTTTACCCAGAAATAACTCAGGCATGACTCCAATCGTTTTTGGCTAAATATTTAAGTTAAGACTTAGGCTCGTGCCTCTTTTTTCAGGGAATGGCAGTTACTTTTTGTGTGTTACTTAATAGCGAGATAAATCATCATGGCAGAAAAAAATGGTCCTTGGACAATACAAGAAACAAACCAGAAATTCCAGGATTCGTTTATCAATGTTCGTGAAGACCATGTTCTGCGACCTGACGGTAAACCTGGTAAATATGCCACCGTCAAAATGAAACCAGCCGTTGCTATTTTGCCGATAGATAGCGATCGCAACGTGTATCTAGTTCGGCAATTTCGCTATGCTCTTGGTAAAGAAAGTATCGAAGTAGTATGCGGTGCAGTTGAGGAGGATGAACCTAAAATTGAGGCAGCAAAACGTGAAATTGAAGAAGAAGTTGGCATCAAAGCATCGGAATTAATTGATTTAGGTATGGTTAATTTAGATACATCGATTGTTCATTGTCCCTTGCAGATGTTTCTCGCAAAGCAGTTGACTTTCACAGAAGCACATCGAGAAGGAACGGAAACGATACAAACAGTTAAAGTGACTTTCGATTCTGCTGTACAAATGGTGATGGATAACACAATCACACACGCACCAAGCTGTGTGCTGATTCTCAAAGCACGTCACGGATATATCAATGACTAATGCTAAACGTCAATATAAAACAAGGAATTGCATACACTTGGGGGTCTACGCCTGAAGAGAGGCTGATGTCCTTCCCATGCGATCGCTACATAGAAAATAGTGACGAGGCGTATTTCCGAGCCATAAATGTAAAAGCACCAACTCAGATTTTATTTCGATGGCTATGTCAACTTAAGGTTGGATCTTACAGTTATGACTGGATTGACCACCTCGAAAGAATATTTTTTCCGGTTAAAGATTCAATATCAGATTCTCCAAGTCCAAAACAACTGCTTCCAGGTGTAGAAAATTTAGCGCCTGGTCAAAGAGTTATGGGTGTTTTTAAACTTGTTGAGTTTGAACAAAATCGCCATTTAACAATAGTAATGGATGACGAACGAGCCATTACAATGTTTGGTAACATCGCAGCAAGTTATGTCATTTTACCAATATCAGAAAACACTTGTCGCCTGATTCTCAAAGGACATATTCGCTATCCCCGAAATATTTTTTGGTCTTGGATACGCCCTTTTTTGCCTTGGGGAGACTTATTGATGATGCGTCAGCAGTTTTTGAGGCTAAAAAGTCTTGCCGAATGCCAAGCTAAGTGTAGCGCTGAGGTGAAGATTTAGAACATGAAAAGGTACAAAATAGTCTTCCAAATTATACTTGCGATCGGGATGGTAGTCGTTGGTGCTTTGCACTTTACCCACCCAGGTGGATTTGAGAAGATTGTGCCGGACTTTCTTCCCCACCATTTGACATTTGTTTACACTAGCGGATTTTTGGAAGTTTTGGGCGGACTAGGATTACTAATTCCTGGTGTAAGCCGTTATGCTGCATGGCTTCTCGTTGTACTTTATATTGCTGTTTTTCCTGCTAATCTTTATCAGGCAGTTAATAACATCGAGGTCGCAGCATTACCACACGATCCACCCCTGATTTGGTTAAGGTTGCCTTTTCAGACTCTGTTAGTCGCTTGGGCTTGGTGGTTTACAAGAAAATAGTGTAACTGAGGCAACTGAATGGGTAAGCTGCAAATTGGTACTAGTGGTTGGGTTTATAAGCATTGGATGGACATTTTCTATCCACCACATTTGCCTAGCGATCAGCAACTATCATTTTACGCGCAACACTTTTCGACTGTAGAAATTAACTTTTCTTTTTATCGTCTACCAGAGCGGTCTGTGTTTGAAAGTTGGCGAGAGCAAACACCATCTAAGTTTCTTTTTGCCGTCAAAGGTAGCCGCTATCTCACCCACATGAAGAAGTTAAAAGACCCGATAGAACCGCTATCTCGTCTGATGGAACGTGCATCTGGATTAGAAGAAAAGCTTGGTCCTATTTTATTTCAGTTTCCTCATACTTGGCACGTTAATATTGAGCGTCTTCAGCCCTTTTTGGAATTACTGCAAACCTACCCACAACAACGATTTACACTTGAATTTCGTCATCCAAGCTGGCTAATTCCAGAAGTTTACAAACTACTGGAAGGTGCAGGTGTAGCTCTTTGTTTGCCTGTTAGCCCAACAGTTCCCCTTGATGTCTGTTTGACTACCCCTTGGACTTATATCCGTATGCACAGTGGGCAATGGAATGTTGGCTACAGCGATGAAGAGTTAGCTACTTGGGCTGAACGTATCCGTTATTTCATTGCACAGGGGTTTGATGTGTACGTGTACTTTAACAACGACCCTGATGGTCATGCTATTCGCGATGCCCAAAAACTGTATATTTTGCTAGAGTCTAGTTGAGATGAGAGTAGCTTTTTTGTATTCCTCCATACAATATTATTTTACACAAAGTTATCTCCTAAGTAGTAAGTAAAATTAGGTATGATAATGAATCTCTAAATTACAATTGATAAGCAATATTTAATACATTGCTATCTTTTGGAATGAGGAATTATGTTCAATATTGGTGATTATGTAGTAAATCAAAAGACTGAGTCTTTGGGAAAAGTAATTGGTTACGGACATAGAATAATTGGTAACGTTTATACAACAACAATAAAAGTTCTAGTAGCTGAGGCTGAAAATTCTCACAAAAGAGGTTTTGTGGTAGAAGACTTGATTTCAGCATGGGCATTATTGGCTAATCACTAATCGCTTTTTCTGATGTTGGCTTATGCGTGTTCGTCAAAATCCAATTGTGGAAAATTTTTTTGCATCTATTTTGTAGTTTGTCATCGAGTAAGACCGCTCGTAGTTGCGATGCGTGCGCGTGCATTGCAACTACGAACCAACTTAGATGTAGATTACCGTTAATTAAACTGCTGGAAAGAAGCGATCGCACATGCAGCCAACTTCAGGTTAAACCTGTGTAGCTGCAAGAAACGCCAGCGATCGCACTCTTAGATGTCAAATATTATGCGATACACTAGAACCTGCCACCTTAGCTGGTATAACAAAGCCATAGTAAGCGGTGGCGATCGCTGTTAGAGCGTTAAACCAAACATTATTACCGAACAGCGGCATTAAGCCGAAACTTGTCTGAGTATAAGGCAGCAAAGAAGTTGCTGTTGATGAATGTGTTCGCCAGCGATAAACACTCTTATGGCATTGGATGGAAGAGAAGATCTGGGAAAAAGTAGTTAAACACAGCCCAAGTACTAAAAGCAACTGAGACCGAAACAACAGCAAGAACTGGTGCGAGTGAAAGATATTTTTTCAAATAGCTTACTTGTTCGTTTGGCTTCTGTTTCTGCATAAATTTATTTCCTTTTACAAGTTAATAACTCAAAGCAAATTCGTGTGTAAAAACAATGTTCGTACACAACTACTTGAGAAAATAGCTGTTTTCGCTTTTAGGTTGAAAACCTTAAAAATCAGTAGTTTAACTTGGTCTGATAAGAAATAAAGATAATTATTACTAATTTATTTTTACTCTAATTTCAGAAATAGTTACTATTAATTAAACTCGTAATTTCCTATACCTAACAATATTTAAATCAACCTCATAAATGTATTTATATTATTGTATTTTCAAAAACATATTACTTTTACATAAAACCACCTTTGAATAATTCTTCAGGTTGATGGAATAAGTAGTAATTTTTTGGATAATGAAAATTTACAAGATAGAAAAACATAACAAACTACAAAAATAGAGAATTATGTCCCTTTCACAAAAAACACCTGACTATGTAAATTCTCACAACACAAGTGAAATGGAGTCTACGACTCAGTTAAAAAGAGATAGTTTTAGTACAATTAAAGAATTGCCCGACCCCCGACTAATCGGCTTTACCATTTTTAGTTTGGCAATTTTCTTATTTGTTACTGCCATTTACTACGGAATTATTAATCCCTAGCTGCTTAACCTGAGATTATTTGGCGTTGAGATAGCAATTATTAACATTCGGCTCATCAATGTCACAATATATTTAATGTCCACTCACCAACAGCCACGTCAAAATACACAAAATCGCCTCCTTGCCGCCTTTCCAAGTGAGGAGCTAAGAGCATTGCATCCTCATCTGGAGCAAGTCTCACTCTCACATGGACAAATTATTATCTCGCCTGATGAGCCTATCGAGTTTGTCTATTTCCCTCTTAACTCATTGCTCTCTTTAGTGACCCTGATGGAGGACGGCTCAACGGTCGAATCCGGCTGTATCGGGCGTGAGGGGATGGCAGGTGTGTCAATTCTTTTGGATGCGAACACGACACCGATGCAGTCGCTGGCACAAATCCCCGGTCAAGCCGTGCGTATCAAAGCAGAGATCATCAAAGAGGCGTTCGACAGAAGCAGCACGCTGCAAAAGGTTCTCCACCGTTACATACATACACTCATTGTTGTGGGTTCACAAAGCACTGCCTGCAACCGCCTTCATAATATAGAAGCAAGGCTTTCTCGCTGGTTGCTGATGAGTAGCGACGGTGTGGGTTCAGAGGAACTTCACCTCACCCATGAATTTCTTGCCACCATGCTCGGCGTTAGGCGTTCTGGAGTCAGTGAAACTGCTAATAAACTCCAAGCCAGGGGCTTGATCACTTATCGACGCGGACACATCCAGATTCTTGACAGGAAGAATTTGGAAACAGCTGCCTGCGAATGTTACGGCATAGTCAAGGCAGAATATAACCGCTTATTTGGCTGAAGCTGTAACATAATTTTAATTAATGTAGGTATTGTGGCTATAACCGAGTGCGTTAAACCTGATAGGTGCTGGCAATTTAAGCCAAGCGGCAATCATTCGCTGTTATTCCGTGGCAGAATTACTATCAGCAACAAAAACAGCGAGTGTTATCAGGTCATACAAGACGAATTTGCTAGATTAGTGGGCAATTTGCTTCTTCATAAGCGCAGACAAATCTTTTTGAGTTTCTCTGTCCGAAACCGGACAGACCAAAGCAAGTATGTGTATGTAACCTTGATAAAGGTGTGCATATTAATGTTATTTAAAAGAGCGTGCATTGCGATGCATTTGCTATTTCAAGTGTTAGAACTAGACGAAGGTGAAATAATCTATAGTTAGTTTATCTTACTTGATAGTTTACACTTGCTCGTTATCGGTAACGGCGCTATTGCTAGCGTTGCTGTAACGCTCTGCAAAAAAATCTTTTAAACTACATTATCTGCAAATAGAGGCTATCTCAAAACTACAGCAATTGCATTTTTAAGTACGAAAAATGCAATACTTTGACTTGTAAATTTTTCCGTATTCATAATAAATACATAACTTATATCCTCCCAATGGAACTAACATATTACTTCAGTCGGAGTCCAAATATTCTTAAAGAATGAGGCTTTCACTTTGGAGAATATAGATAATATATGAAATACGATTTATAAGCTGTCAAACTTAGACAGTCACCGTTATGTTTACTATTGATGAGCCTGTAATAAATCAAACAACTGGACAGCTAGGAAAAGTCATTGGTTACGGACACCAAATAATCAATAATGTGTATACCGTAACGCTGAAGGTTTTAGTAGCTCAACCTGCCAATGCAAATAAAGTACTTGTGGTAGAAGATGCAATTTCTGCATGGGATCATTGGTCGATAGCTTAGATTTGCATTTGTTTATCAATTCCAAATTGACGCATTCAAAATTTTTGAATTAAAGGGTTTAAAATCCTTTAGTTAACAGGCATTTTTTGTTTCAAACGGGATTAGAGTCACGTTTGAAATAGGTTTATTGTTTTTGAATTTTGCCAAACGTTTGAGCGGAGGTTGCCTCCGCTCAAACTTTCCAATAGAAAATTTTAATTTTGAATTGAAGCAAAGAGACTTTGTTTATCAGCCATAACTTTGCATTAGATGTAAACGTTAAAAAATAACATTTTTAACTTTAAAATATAGTGGAAAGGTGAGATAGCTTTTGTAATAACCTAAGTAGCTGCTGAAAAAAGCGCCCTTAATCAAATTAGTTGATTCTATAGTTTTAATTTTCATGTTTTATTAAGATTGATTAATTCATATCAAGAGGCATTATGTTAGAGAGTGAAAGTAAAGGGCAGTTGGTAATTATTGGCGGAGCTGAAAATAAAGACGGTGATTCTCAAATTCTGTGGGAGTTTGTTCGACGTGCTGGAGATACAAAAGCAAAAATTGCGATTATGACAGCTGCGACAGAACTACCATTCATAGGTGGGAGAGAATTATATTAAAGTATTTGAGCGACTGGGAGCGGAGGAAGTTCGCATTGTTGATACAGAAACCCGTGATGATGCATTTTCATCGACAGCATTAGAAGCGATCGCCAATGCAACTGGGATATTTTTTACTGGGGGAAACCAAGCTCGCATCACCAGTGTCCTCAAAGAGACTGAACTTGAGGCAGCAATTCATAAACGATTCTCTGAAGGCATAGTTGTGGCAGGAACAAGTGCGGGAGCTGCTGCATTGTGTGACAAAATGATTTTGTCAGGTGACTCAAGGACAAACCCTAGAATTGAAATTGCGGAAATTGGTTTTGGTCTTGGTTTTTTGCCTGGGGTGGTGATCGATCAGCATTTTTCACAGCGCGGACGCTTGGGACGCTTAATTTCAGCTTTGCTACAAGAAGATGCGGTCTTAGGATTTGGCATAGACGAGAATACCGCTATGGTTGTTAGCGATCGCCAAATTGAAGTCATTGGCGAAGGTTCGGTCACAATTGTCGATAATTCAGAGACTACATATAACAATATCGACGAAATCTTGAAGGATGAGCCATTGGCGATTTGCGGAGCGAAACTTCATATCTTGCCACATGGCTACAAATTTGACCTAAAAAACCGCCAGCCTAGTACTGAAAGTGTCCATTAAATAATTATTTAAGCAACATTTGGCTCACAGTCTACTTCAGTTTGTACGCGATCGCTCTGGCTCATCAGTTCTCAAAACATTTGTCGCCAGAATCCCACGGCTTGAAGCGGTGGGAGCGTTAACGTAGAATTATTGATTAGGGTGGTTTGAAAGGAGCGCTGCGATCGCACATCGTCAAAATCGGTGCTATCTAGACTAAGCTCTCAAAATATATTAGAGTTTATCTATCAGGCAAAAAGTGACCCGTTATTTGGGACATTAATTCTTTAAAACTGGTTTGATTGCTGAAAGTCACGAAAATAGGTAACTTATGTCCCTGAAATTCCTAAAATTGGACATTAATTCTTTAAAACTGACAATAATTATTTAATGTACAAATGGAGAATAGGGGATTCGAACCCCTGACCTCTGCGGTGCGATCGCAGCACTCTACCAACTGAGCTAATTCCCCAGATTGCTAACTCTCTTTTTGCCTTAAGCTATAAGCGATTAGCCATCAGCTATTCTAGCATTCGCTTGCAAAGATTGTTGACACAACGACTGCGAAAAGACTTCTTCCACCCTTTCTAGTTCCAAATCAGTTAAATAATCTACAGTCCAGTTGCAGCAACGTTGCAGCATGTGAAATGGGTAAGTATTTGCTACACCTAACACTTGCATCCCTGCACCTTTTGCCGCTTGTACCCCTGCTAGGGTATCTTGTATCACCAGACACTCACAAGCTTGAAGATTTAAATCAGTATATTCCTGATTTAGGCGTTCGACTGCCAATAAATAAGCATCGGGTTCTGGTTTACTAGTGGTGATGTCATCAGCCGCTACTATAACTTTAAAATATTCGGCGAGTTTAGCGCGTTCGAGTACCAGGCAAATTTCTTTGCCGATAGCATCACTGACTAACCCTAATTTCAGATTGCGCGATCGCACCTGAAATATTAAGTCATCTAAACCCGGATACAAAGGGAGTTTTTCTAGCTTCTCTAGTTCGAGCGCATAACTTTCTGCTTTGCGGTTTAGCAACACAGTTAAGTCATCTTCACTCTTGACTCTACCACGACTTGCCAACAACTCACGCAAAATTGCGCGATCGCTGCGTCCCAAACAAACTTGTTGATACTCACCCTTTTTCAAGGTGAGATTTTCCTCAATGAGAATTTGCTTAATCAGTTCTTCGTGAATTGACTCGTCATTAATGATAACGCCATTAAAATCAAATAAAACTGCCTTTAAAGTCATGCCTTTGTGCCAAACACTGGAGATCCAAAGTTCTCCAAATTATTATCTATTGTGGTATGTATGAATGTCAGCGCCTCTTGCCGAACACTTGTTTGGATTATATTTTCTTTTATAATGGGTTTCACACCACTAGTGACCTGATTTATCCTCCAAACATCTTGGGTTTGCACTGCTGCAAATCCTGCCGCACGCATACTCCCATCTACACAGCCAGCCGCATAGTCACGAATATAAGGCTCTTCAAAAACATCATTGAGCCATTTTAACTGACGCAGGGTCTTTTGATTACCATCGAAAATTAAGAAGTTGCGAAAAAGCATAGCTGCCGAGCTTTTTGCCCCCTCCAGGTTAGGCAGGCTTTGTTTCTGTAATCGCACCCTTTAAAGTGTCGGTGGTTCCCAAGGGCGGTGCTCCGAGTTGCGATCGCTTTAAAATGGAGATAAAGAGTGTTTCCATGTTTATAAATTGGAGGGAAGTGTGACCACTAAGGTACACTGGCAGCAAAGAGTTGGTAATCAAAGAGACTGGATTTGGCGGGGTTGGCAAATCCGCTACACGTATATTCGCCCTACCAAAAACAACCACTCAGATACACCTTTAATTTTACTGCATGGATTTGGCGCTTCAATTGGTCATTGGCGACACAATTTAGAAGTATTAGGCGATCGCCATACAGTGTATGCTCTAGATATGCTTGGTTTTGGCGCTTCCGAAAAAGCACCTGTAAATTACAGCGTGGAACTTTGGGCAGAACAAGTTTACGACTTTTGGACAGCATTTATCCGCAAACCAGTAGTATTAATTGGTAATTCCAATGGTTCGCTGATTTCTTTAGCGATCGCTGCCGCTTATCCGGAAATGGTGCAAGGAATCGTTATGATGAGTTTACCCGATCCGTCATTAGAGCAAGAAGCGATCCCGGCTTTCCTCAGACCAGTAGTCATGACAATCAAGAAGCTTGTCGCTTCCCCCTTAATCCTCAAACCGATATTTCATTTTGTACGTCAACCTGGTATTTTGCGCCGTTGGGCGAGTATAGCTTATGCTAACCCAGAAGCGATCACTGATGAACTCATAGAAATTTTAGCAGGTCCGCCTCAAGACCGTGGTTCTGCGCGTGCTTTTAGTGCATTATTTAAAGCCGCGATCGGTGTTAACTTTAGTCCTAATGTCAAGACAGTATTACCAAGCTTAACAATTCCCATGCTATTAATTTGGGGACAAAAAGACCGATTTGTTCCCCCAGCACTTGCGAATCGATTTACTCAGTACAACGATAAATTGGAACTGCTAAACCTAGAAGATGTAGGTCATTGTCCCCATGACGAATGTCCAGAACGAGTCAACCAAGCTATTTTAGATTGGATTGAAACATGTAGTCAAAGGCGCAATACTCTGTAAGGATACCCTACACGGACAAAGCCTGGGAACGTAGCCTTAAAAACTCATAGCTTGCGCTCCGGAAGGCTTTGTATGTGTAGCCCCACCCTTGCAGGGTGAGGGCATTTTTGGAAAATTGGGACGGTCTCTAAAGTCCTCACTACGAGTTCCTAACCAATTGTCACTTGAGTAGTATCAACATTTGTAGCGCCACTAACCGATTGCGCTACAGAAACCATTTTGTTTAAAATATTTTGGTTGGGAACTTTGCCTTTTAACACTACAGTTCCGCTAGTTTGAGCAACCCACAGTGTATCAACATCGTCCAGTTGGGCATCTTGATCGAACGCCAATGCAACTCGTTTTGCCAAACCACTCTGATCGTACTCTCCATTCAACCCTACACGCTCTGGGGGAATTGATTGAGTAGCAGCAGGGGCAGCAGTAGTAGCAGCTTGTGGTACTGGCTGCGGCTCAGGATTTACTTGTGCATTTTGGGGTTTTTCCATCCCAAAAAGTCTTTTTAACCAACCCATAAACGCTTTTCTCCTATTAAGATTTCATTACAACACAAGTTTAAAAGGGGTCATTAAAAGCCTGCATCTACCTATGAAAATAGAATAATGTCCTTTGAGGTATGATTTCCGCACAACTTCCAAAAAAGAACTGCAAAAAATACATCTGCTTGGTTTATAATGAAAGGTTAGACTAAAAATTTAGTAGTTACGTATAACGCAGATAGCAGATGATGTCTGCGTTACAAAAATGTCGCCTTAGCCAAAACAACCGCGAAGATGAAACACACTCTTTCTGTTCTTGTAGAAGATGAAGCGGGAGTTCTTTCCCGAATTTCTGGTTTATTTGCCCGTCGCGGTTTTAATATTGAAAGCCTTGCCGTTGGTCCAGCCGAGCAGGGAGGAGTCTCGCGGATTACAATGGTTGTACCTGGTGATGATCGCGTAATCGAGCAACTCACTAAGCAATTATACAAGTTAGTGAATGTCCTCAAGGTGCAAGACATTACCGAAACTCCTTGTGTAGAGCGAGAATTGATGCTTCTGAAGGTAAATGCCACTAGCAGCAATCGGTCAGAAATTATTGAACTGTCTCAGATTTTCCGTTCGCGAGTCGTAGATGTGGCAGAAGATTCCCTAACCTTGGAAGTTGTGGGCGATCCAGGTAAAATAGTAGCGATCGTGCAGGTGTTGCAAAAATTTGGTTTAAGGGAAATAGCCAGAACAGGCAAAATTGCTTTAATTCGTGAGTCAGGTGTCAATACCGAATTGCTCAAGTCTTTGGAAGCAAAACTTTAGTAAAGTAAAATCAGAAATTCCTTTTTATAATATTAGGCAGTATTTAGGGAAAAAATATTACCTTAATCCCTGCCTGATAATTATTGATAAACGCTTTATTTTCATTGTTAATAAATAAAATTATAAGGATACCCGTTAAAAACCCTTGAAGATGTGACACGTCATAGTAACACATCTATACTTTAGGCAAGGGATGAAAACGGTTTAAGGCGTTTAGAAATTTAAGCGCTTGAAACTATTCCTAATTTTATGCATAAAATAAATGTTTCAAGTAATCAAATGAACCAAAATTTGGCTTTTTGCGCTCGTGTATTACGGCAAATAATATTATGGATGATTCCAAACATTTAAACCACGAGCAGCTAGCACTTTTACCAACTGCTGAAGATGTTGCTTTTTATGAGGAACACGGATGGTATATTTCTCAAAAAGTGCTGCCCGACGAAATTATTGATGAGGCAATTAAAGGTAGTGAAAGGTACTACCGGGAAGAGCGAGATACACTACTTTCTATCAGCAGCGGTTATAGCGATTGGCAACCGAAAGATGGGGACGATGTTATTCGTAATAACGAATTTGTTTCTTTGCAAAACAAGCAATTGCGCTTTTTAGCATTGCAACCAATCATCGGTGCGATCGCTTCCCGACTAGCCAAAACTAAGCAAATTCGACTGTTAGACGACCAATTAGTTTCTGACGATTCTACATTAGTAGCCAAAGCACGTTTTTTGGCGACTCAAGCGCGGGATTCTGCTCCTTATTATCAGCATTCAGAAATTGGCTATAATTATCGCCTCAGCAACGTTTTGGCTGGTATTGGTCGCGCTCAGTTGCGCGTTTTAAGCGATCGCATAACTCAAACTCCCGTTTTCATAACTTAGTACAGCATTTCATTAATACGAGCGCGAATTAAATTTTGCAATAAGAGTGCAATGCGATTGCGTCTTGATACCTTTAAAAACGCGCTCGTTTTTACGCAAAGCTGCACTTAGTAATAACATCCAATTTTAACGTTGCAAACATACAACAGCCTTGTGTTAGTTGACAAAAAAACCGTTACTTCAAATAAATTAACAAGTTCAATCCGGGAATTGTGCGGGAGAGAGTCCACAAAAGTAGGGTGATGTAAAGTAAACCCAAACTCCACTGATACCACGCAAGTGTCGAAATTATGCCGGGGAGGTGTTCATCTCGCAAGCGAATGTCGTTGAATCCCAATTTAAGTAGATTGTTGAGGGCAAAATCGTAGTAATTCAGCCAGTTCCAGCGACGGTTCCACAATAAAGGCATATATCGCTCACGAAACGCTTCATTCCTTGGTATTACAGGCAATCGTCCAATGAGCAACCGTAACTGCCGCATCGTTCCGTCTTCTGTAAAATAAGAAACGTGCATTAAGTCGTGATAACGACCTTGTTGGTAAAGCCGGAATAATAAAGCTGCTGGTAAAGGGACGATGATAATTAATATACATCCCAACGACAGCCAAGGCTGTTCCGCACTGCGAAAAATGGCGATCAAGCCAAATATTGCTAAGACACTAAAACTAGTTACTATCGCAGTGACTTCGTTGATTGTAGGAATAATTGGTACTGGAAGTAAGCGACGGTAGCGATCAATTAGCCAAAATATAAAACCGAAGTAAGCGATCGCTATCATTCCTACCCCAAACACTAACCCCACACTTGTACCATAACCAGAAAGCAGCAGCAGTACACTCAATGCCAGCCAATTAAGAGCTTGCAACAACCATCCGAAGAATGAAAGAGGTTCACCCACAACTATGCGCGAACTCACTTGCGCGTATATTTCTGTATTAATATCTGCAATACTAAGTAACTCATTGTTGTTGCGAAATAATTGTACTTGACGGCGCCGTGTAATAGCATCTGCCTGAGTTGCAGAAAAACCCACATTAATCAAACCTTCTAAAGAAGCACTATTAATATTTGTACCAACCAAAAGCCGGCTTAATTCTGTTAGTCGCAGTCGCTGTTTTGTATACTCCACTTGATTAGCATCGGCAATTTGCTGCTGCTGCCGAAAATTTTGCCCTAAATTCCGCAACACATTTTGATTACCTTGCAACGCAGGTACGTAAAGCATTTTGCCAATTTGACCAACATTCCCTAAAATTTTCGCTTGATTAGAATTAAAACTTAAACCAGATACATTTAAATAAGCAATATTTGCAAATCGAGCATCGCTAAAATCTGCTTGATTGAGAATGCTAGCACCGCGCAGATTTACAGCTTGGTTAAACTGCGCTTCCCGAAAAGTAACAGCTTGCTCAAAAGTCGCTTCCATCAGCAAAAACAACTGATTAAAATTAGCTTGAGTAAACTGTGCTTGGTTCGCAAAGCGCACATTAGAAAAATCAGCATTTCCTTGCCATTGCACATGAGTGAATTTCGCCAACTGCTTAAAAATTGCAGAGTTGAAGTTAGCATCCTTAAAGATACTATCTTGAAAATAAGCGTTATCTTGAAACTTTGATTGTTTAAAATTAGCTTTATCAAAAAAAATACTTCCCTGAAAATTACTTCCTTGCCGAAAGTTTGCGCTGACAAAATTGGCGGAATGACTGAATCGTGTTTCATTCCAATTACTTGTTTGAATAAAGCTTGCACCTTGGGCATCCACAGTCTGAAGAAAGAATGTATTCGGAAATTGCACTTCCCCATTAAAGCGAGTTTCCACAATTTGCAAAGCACCACGAAAAACAGTAATCTCACTAGATGGAGTTGTTGCCAAAAGCGATTTACAGTCTTTCGGACTTGGTAAACCCACAGCGAGTACATCTACACAAACTCCGCGTAAGCGTTCAAGTTGTTCTTTTTCAGTTGCGGTGAAAATCGAAGCGATTCCTTGCGCGTACAAAGGTGTTTTTAAAGCCAAATCACTACCAATAAAATCACCCTGAATCAGGGAATAGCTCAAGTCTAAACCTAAAGGTTTTGCACCAACCTTTTGCAATTCTTTTCGCAGAACTTGATAAAAAGCATCATGAAAAACGGCGTTTTCTGGTCTTAAATCTATCACCATCTGCCGCAAATCTACCATCAAATTGCCTTCGTGCAGCGTCGGTGTACGCAGTCGCTCTTGCAACAATTCTATAGTTAAAGGTGTGCGTTCTGGTTGCGCTTGTACAGGTAGAGGAAAAAAGAATATAAACAAAGTAATCAAAACGCAGAGGATCGCAAAGGTTAAACGCAGAGGTTCGCAGAGTAGTTTCTCAGCGTTACTCAGCGCTTTCCTCAGCGCTTCTTTGCGTTTAAAAAATAATTTATCCAAACCGACTCTTTATCACTTCTCGTTAATCAGCAGAACAATTTTACCTGTCACAGAGCCAGTTTCTAGTAATTGATGAGCTTTTGCCGCTTCTGCTAAAGAAAACTTATGACCAACGTGAATTTTTAACTTACCCTCATCAATCCAGGTAGCAGACTGCTCAAGAATTTCTGCATGATGCTGCTGCGCTGACACCATTTTTTGCACCATCGGTGTCAGCATTAATTCCAAACCGATGCGGAGATTGCGGTTTCTAGCAGTTTTCCAAACAGTATTCGCGTCTGGTTCTAAAATAGTTACAATATCGCCATACACGCGCACTGCCGGAAAGGTTTTGTGAAAAGTTTCTCCCCCCACAGTGTCAAAAGCTAAGTCTACACCTTCCCCACCAGTCCAATCTAAAGCAGCTTGTACAAAATCAGTTTGTTTGTAAAAAATTACTTCGTCAGCACCTAATTGCTTAACGAAATTAGCCTTTTCTTGAGAACTTACAGTTGTGCAGACATCAGCCCCTTTGAGTTTCGCCAGCTGAATTGCTACATGACCAACACCACCAGCACCAGCATGAATTAAAACTTTTTCCCCAGGTTCGAGTCGTCCTCTCTCGTACAAAGCTTCCCAGGCAGTGATTAAAACTAAAGGTGCAGCAGCAGCTTCGGCAAAGGACACAGAAGCCGGTTTACGAGCCACAAATCGCTCATCAACAACAGTAAATTCTGCATAATTGCCTTGGTGTGCGCCCAAACCGCCATTGCAAAAATATACCTCATCGCCTACGCGAAAACGCTGGACAGCAGCACCTACTGCCTCGACGACACCTGCACCATCACATCCTAAAATTGCAGGCATATTATCTGGGTAGAAAGTGCCGCGTTTGCGTAATTTTGTATCAATCGGGTTAACCCCAGCTGCTATCAAGCGTACCAAAAGTTCGGTTTCTCCTGGGGGGATGCCAGGGTTGGGGATTTCCTGCACTTGCAGAACTTCGGGATTTCCTGCTGCTGTCATTAAGACTGCTTTCACGACTTTTTCCTTTGCACTCAAGCTTGATGTACTCTCCTTAGGCAACTTTACCGCAATAGGGAAAAGAGCGATCGCCTTAATCCTATGATAAATGTACACTTTTGTACACTTATTTCTATGTCTAAGTACTTGAGTATTACGGAAGCTAGAAAACAACTGAATCAACATGGTGATTTGTCTGTCATTTACGCGATCGCACAGCAGAATTATTCCTACTGTTGATGTCGTGCGATCGCACAGAGTGCCCGTCGTAGACATCGCCACATCTCTAGATTAGACATTAGATGTATAATTGCTGAATACTTCGTGTACTTACTGGTTAAAACTATTACATGATTACCGTTACACCAGAAGAAATTAGTCAGTTTCGCAGCCAGTTAGCGGATAGTCCAGAAGCTTTAGCAGCTTTGGATGCCATAGAAGAGTGTAAAGGAAATCTGGAAGCAGCAGCACAGTTAATTGCTGTTGACACAACCGATACAGAAGTCAGCTTGAGAGGAGATTCAAATTATTTAGAGAAATTAGCCCAAAAACTCAGCAAAATCATCTGTCAGGAAGAATTTGACGACTTGATGACAGGAGTGTTGACAGTTGCGATCCCTACCCTAGCAGCAAGTGGTAATATTCCCGTAGCCCTGGCAACTCCAGTGGTAATTTATGTTGCCAAAATCGGCGTGAAGAAGTTTTGTGAAACTGCCAATCCTGAAGCCTAAAGCCCTGTAGCTGTAAATCCTGCCCAGTAAAATGGTGCTGCAAAAGGGTGGGGTTTGCGCTTGCAGGTTCTTTTTAATATTGCTCTTGCGACTGGACGCTTTTCTTCTGGGAGTTGAGCAAAAATTTCTTCAATTTGTGGATCATATTTAACTAACAGTGCTTCAAATTCTTCTGTTGTTAAATTTCGCAACCACTGCTGTGCTTGATTGAGTGCTATGGAGACACTATTTATTGTTTGCAGGTTTTCATAAAATTTCATCATCAAAAATGCTGTAGATAAATCGCTGACAGTCCACAAACTACTAACTACAGCTTGACTACCTGCTAACAGAAAACCGCTAGGTAAACCAATGTATTCATCACTGGTATTATTAAAGTCAATTAATCCAGTTTCGCAAGCGGAAAGGGTAACGAGGCGACATTTTTCTAATTTGAGACTGAATATTCTATCTAAAGTCAGGCATTTTTCTAAATCGTGGGTTTCCCCTGCCCGTAAATTCAGATAACGTTCTGTATTTGGTTGTGGAAGTGTGTCAGCTACGGGTGCATTTGCCAAAATTAGGGCTGAGTTACCAGGATTTATTAAGTTAAAATATCCGTGACAGCTAAAGTGGGCGCAGTGATAAGTATTTAAGTCAGTATTATTAATAGCTGTGAGTGTCGCTGCTGTTTTTTTCAGGACGTTGGCAGTATTAAAGTAGCGTTGAATAACTTGTACTTCTAAATCAGTGTAATTCAGGTCTTCTGTAGGGTTTTGGATGGCAAACAGAGATTGAAAATCAGGACGTTTGCGCTGTTGTACTTGTTGCAGTAGTTGACAGCTGGGTGCATAGCTGACACCACCAGCAAATAAATCCAGCAGACAAGACGAATTTTCAGAATTTTGATTTATTGGAATTGCATGAAGGGGGAATAAATGCAGGAATCGATGGGGAATTAGGATGAGTTTATCGCAGTGCTTTGGTATCTGGGTTAGTATTTCATCAATGTGCAGAATTGAAGCTAATTGTTTAAGTTCTTCCCCTAAGTTATTCAGCCATTGGTCTTTTTGCTCGTAGTAGTTCTGCAAATATTGATTTATCCAATTTACCAAAGCTTCTAGGTCTTCTGGTTGGGATTGCCAAACACTTAACTCTCCTCTTTTTGTGACAATAAACGCCAGAATTTTATCGTTGAGAATATACCACTCGATAATGGCTGTATGCTCATCCAAAGAACCTTGGAAGGAGTCAAATTTGAAACCATAACCAACTCTTAAGTATTGGTTTTGCAATTCATTACGCTGGTTTCGCAACTGTTGGAGATGTTGTGCAAGGACTCTTGGATTTTCAACTTTGCCATTTTGGATTTGATATTGTCCTACGGCTATTTCATCTCTGTATTTTTCTAATTGAGTGAATACTTCTGGAGGGAAGATGGTTTTAGAGTCACGTTCAAGAATTTGTTCAACTAAATTGCGGGTTTTGCTACGTTCAACATATTCAATCGCTGCCGTGATATTACCTAATTCCAAGCAAACTTCTGCCATGCAGCTATAAACTTTGTTAAACTGTTCCGCTTGTTTGCGTTTGCTTTCTTCTCCAGATCCTATTTCTTCCCGCAAAGATTCTATGGTGACAATGGCAGACTCAAAAGTATTGTATGCTAAGTCAAACTTGTTTGCGTCTTGGTAAGTTATTCCCAGTCCAAACAAGGTTTTTGCATGATCTTCAGGCAAAGCTTCTCTGGTTCTGACAGTTAAAGCAGCAGTAAAAGCAGCGATCGCCTGATCGATGTTATCTGCCCTGTCTCCTTTAATTCTATCGCTGTAGGCAACAGCCAGATTATTTTGCGTTGCTGCCCAATCAATAGGCAAAGCTTCTCTGGTTCTGACAGTTAAAGCAGCAGTATAAGCAGCGATCGCCTTTTCGATGTTATCTGCCCTGTCTCCTTTAATTCTATTGGTGTAGGCATTTGCCAGATTATTTTGCGTTGCTGCCCAATCAATAGGCAAAGCTTCTCTGGTTCTGACAGTTAAAGCAGCAGTAGAAGCAGCGATCGCCTGATCGATGTTATCTGCCCTGTCCCCTTTAATTCTATCGCTGTAGGCATTTGCCAGATTATTTTGCGTGATTGCCCAAGATTGAGGCAAAGCTTCTCTGGTGTAGACAGTTAAAGCAGCAGTTAAAGCAGCGATCGCCTGCTCGATGTTCTCTGCCTTGTCTCCTTTAATTCTATCGCTGTAGGCATTTGCCAGATTATTTTGCGTTCCTGCCCAAGATTGAGGCAAAGCTTCTGGAGTGTAGACAGTTAAAGCAGCAGTTAAAGCAGCGATCGCCTGCTCGATGTTCTCTGCCTTGTCTCCTTTAATTCTATCGCTGTAGGCATTTGCCAGATTATTTTGCGTTCCTGCCCAATCAATAGGCAAAGCTTCAGGAGTGTAGACAGTTAAAGCAGCAGTTAAAGCAGTGATCGCCTGATCGATGTTATCTGCCCTGTCTCCTTTAATTCTATGCCTGTAGGCATTTGCCAGATTATTTTGCGTCATTGCCCAATCAATAGGCAAAGCTTCAGGAGTGTAGACAGTTAAAGCAGCAGTTAAAGCAGTGATCGCCTGATCGATGTTATCTGCCCTGTCTCCTTTAATTCTATGCCTGTAGGCATTTGCCAGATTATTTTGCGTCATTGCCCAATCAATAGGCAAAGCTTCAGGAGTGTAGACAGTTAAAGCAGCAGTTAAAGCAGTGATCGCCTGCTCGATGTTATCTGCCCTGTCTCCTTTAATTCTATCGCTGTAGGCAGCAGCGAGATTATTTTGCGTCATTGCCCAATCAATAGGCAAAGCTTCAGGAGTGTAGACAGTTAAAGCAGCAGTATAAGCAGCGATCGCCTGCTCGATGTTATCTGCCCTGTCTCCCTTAATTCTATCGCTGTAGGCAAGTCCGAGATTATTTTGCGTTGCTGCCCAATCAATAGGCAAAGCTTCTCTGGTTCTGACAGTTAAAGCAGCAGTATAAGCAGCGATCGCCTGCTCGATGTTATCTGCCCTGTCTCCTTTAATTCTCTGGCTGTAGGCAGCAGCGAGATTATTTTGCGTTCCTGCCCAATCAATAGGCAAAGCTTCAGGAGTGTTGACAGTTAAAGCAGCAGTATAAGCAGCGATCGCCAAGCATTTTTGGAATCAAAAGGCACGAAGATTTTGAGATTTACGAATCAAGAAGTTTATCAAGATATTGATGTTGTGGTGGATAAGATTAGGGAAGTTATTTGTAGGTTGAGAGAAGTTACCCCACCCTAACCCGGACCTTATAAAGGTCCGGGAACTAGATTTTCTAATTTCTCCCCTTGTAAAGGTGAAGGAACTTAATTTTCTTGTTTCCCCCCTTTCCAAGGGGGGATTAAGGGGGGTAATCCTGGGAATCAATTGAATTACCCCACCCTAACCCGGACCTTATAAAGGTCCGGGAACTTAATTTTCTTGTTTCCCCCCTTTACAAGGGGGGATTAAGGGGGGTAAAACCCGGATCTAGAAAGAAAATCCGATTTGTGTATACACCGTAGCCTTATAAAGGGGAGGGAATTAGATGTTCTAGTTTCCCCTCTGCAATCTTATTTTTGTGTTCGCATTTGCTATTTCGGGGTTCGCATTTGCTATTTAGGCGATCGCAATTGCTATTTCGGGGTTCGCATTTGCTATTTCGGCGTTCGCAATTGCTATTTTGGCGATCGCAATTGCTATTTCGGGGTTCGCATTTGTTATTTTGGCGATCGCAATTGCTATTTCGGCGATCGCATTTGCTATTTCGGGGTTCGCGTTTGTTATTTCGGGGTTCGCATTTGCTATTTCGGCGATCGCATTTGTTATTTCGGGGTACGCAATTGTTATTTCGTAGCGGTTCTTGCTACTCAACCAACTCAAGCTGCAATTGCCAATGCGTCAACTAACGGTAATGGCACAACTCCACTTAATTCGGTATGACGACATTAATCTGTTCCCGATGACAAATAATCTGTCACTGTACAATATGAAAGAAAAAGCCGCGAAAGTCAATGTTTCGCGGCTTCAGTGTGGTGTGAGGAACTTAACTATCTATCATCATAAAGCCAGCTACGAATAACAACGTGCTCGTAACAATTTTGGTAACAGAAATTTTTTCAAAAATAAAAAGCCGTGGAAACTTCAATGAGTTCACGGCTTTCGGTGTGGTGTGAGGAGTCTTAACTCATCCCATATTAAAGGCATCTGACCACGAGCGATGCGCTTGTAACAGTTTTTGAAACAGACTTACCGTCATACAATCTAAGTGTATAATTGAGCCGTCAATCCAAAATCATTGACTTTACACCAAAGCACCACCGCAGCTAGAACCACATCCAGCGGTACAACCATAGCAATACGCGGCAGTTTGTACCTCATCAATCAAGTTTAAACTGTCAGCTTCTAGTAACTTGGCAACTGTGAGCATTTCGCGATCGCGAGTTTTTGCAGGTAAATTCATCATCTGATTAAAGTCACAATCATAGACGTTACCCAAATAGTCAATTGAGAGTTCATCACGACACATCAAATTTTCAACTGTACCATTATTAAAATGCGACTCTAAAAATTCCAAATAGGGAGCGTAAAGCTTCTTTCGCTCTAAATGCATTTTAGTTCGACCTACTGGGATATTTGTGATTGTGAATAGATTGTTAAACACAATCTCAAAATGTTCTTGCAAGAACACTTTGTAATCTCTTTCCAGCTTAGTCTGTTCTGGAGTTAAAGAAAATTTTTCGCTTGTAGGTAATGGCGGATTGTACACCAAATCCAAAATTAAATCTGGCTCTTTCCCGTAGCCAAGTTTGTTAAGCCATTGTACAGCGCGAATCGAATCATCAAAAACACCAAGACCCCGCATTTTATCAACATTATCTGCTAAATAGCAAGGCAGAGAAGCAACAACTCTCACTTGATGTTTCACAAAATATTCTGGTAAGTCGTCAAAAGTCTCTTCAAAGAAAATGGTCAAATTCGACCGAACAATTACCTGTTTAGCCGTTGCTTTTGCGGCTTCTACTAGTGGCTTAAATCCATAATTCATCTCCGGGGCGCCACCTGTCAAGTCAACAATTTTAATTTCTGGAAATTTGTAAATTAACTCTATCAGCTGTTCGCAAATTTCCGGGGTAAGTTCTTCTGTGCGTTTTGGTCCCGCTTCCACATGACAGTGCGTACAAGCGAGGTTGCAGCGCTTACCCAAGTTAATTTGTAAAACAGTGATTCCCTTTTTTGTTAAGGGATCACTAAGTTTATTTTTAAAAGGTGTTATTGTTGTTTTAAGCATGATTTGAGTTAATAAAGTACCAACCGTAAGGTGCATTAGGCGCATTCCATAAGTCTGATTTTATCAATAACTTAAATGGTGCAATAGTGCGTTAATCTGGGTTAACGCACCTTACCCGAAGGTATATATAGAAATTACAAAACTCTACTTTTGCATTGATGGTTTAACAACAACCACCGCCGTCATAATACCATGTAGAATCAGTGATTATTATCTCTTTTGGCATTAATCCGCCTAGTTTAGCGGCTGTTTTATCACACACTGCTGCTGGAACTCCACGTTGAAGAACATGTCCGGCATCATCATCAAAAATATCTTCTGAACCCGCATAAATTGCTGTCTTACCGGTAAAAATACAAGCGCCATCTTCGGGAATAATAACTTTGAAAGAAACAGAATCGAGACTTTCTAAAAGTAAATTATCTTCTAAATTGTAAGTTTGAGAATCTAGAAGACGATAAGGACGACGGGCACGAATTTCAACTTGACCAAAGCCAGCCTGGATGATACGTTGAGTATACTCTTCATAAGTGAGTGCGCCTGATAAACACATGGCTCGTAACCGTTCATCTTGTTGTAAATGAAGCGGAATTGGACGAGTAGCGATCGGGTCACTCATCTGCAAACGTCCACCTGGTTTTAATACCCGATATGCTTCTTTTAAAGCACGAGTTAAATCTTCTGGTTCAAAGATATTGAAGAGGCAATTTTGCGCTACTACATCGACAGAAGCATCATCAACTGGTAAGTTGAAAGCATCGCCTTCACGAATTTCCACAAAGCTGGTATCAAACCAAGAATTTTCTTTTGCGGCAATTTCCAAATTGCGTGTAGCAGCTTCGCGCATGGCTGCAACCGGATCGACTGCAATTACAGCACTCTGACGACGCGAAAAATAAGCAAATTGCAACGCTTCTAACCCACCACCAACACCGACATACAAGACTGTAGGTTGGTTTACTAGTTCACCTGCGTGAACGGTGGTGCCGCAACCATAGTTCATTTCCTGCATTTGCGAAGGAATATGCAATCCTGGCAATTGCAGGGATGAACTTTGAACACAACAAAGTCCAATTTGCGGTGTTTGCGCGACTTCGCTGTAGAATTGCGCTGCTGCTTCTAAATAAGTCATTGTGGTTGTGAAGTTTAGAGTTCGCTTTGTGAATAGTAATACAAGTAACTATATTTAAGATGAATTTTTGCTGAATGTATCTGTAGTAATGTCTTTTGAGATACATATATTAAAAGCGATACCTACGGTAAGCTACGCTAACGGACGCAAAATTAGCTTTTTTTATAGCTCGTAGTAAGCGATTTATCGCTTCTAACGCGCACTAAAGTGCCCGCTACGACTAGAGACGTTCCAGCAAAACGTCTCTACTTAAATTTCATTTTTTTATGTATCAAATGATTAACTGATTTTGATATGTATATTGAAAGTATATAAAATAATGACCTCTGCCAAAAGAGATATTTTCAAATAACCATAATTAATTCTTACAGTCATATTAAACAATATTTAACTTCTGGCAATTAAATAAAATTAAAATTAAATAATATCCAATTTGTTATCTTATTTGATAACCTCTCATAAAGGTCATAGTCTTGATTTGTTGATATTTATCTGAGATTTGACCAAATAAGCGACTGGCTGTAACGGCTACAATCGCCAATTTTTTTAGGTTCTTACTAGTGCATACTGGTCATAAGTAAGATGACCATCATTTTCAAAATAACTAAACTTGCATACTAGTAAGTTTGTCAAAATCCTTTTGTAATGGAGTTCGGTATGATCTTAGCAACCCCGACCCAATCAAAGCCTTTAACCGATGAAGAACTGCGTCAAATCAACGCTTATTGGCGTGCAGCTAATTATCTTTCAGTAGGACAAATCTATTTACTAGACAATCCACTACTCAAAGAACCGCTGAAGCAGGAACATGTTAAACCCAGACTTCTTGGTCACTGGGGGACAACTCCGGGTCTTAACTTTATTTACGTTCACCTCAACCGGGTGATAAAAAAGAATGACCTGAGCATGATTTACATTGCAGGTCCCGGTCACGGTGGTCCTGGATTGGTCGCTAACACTTACCTCGAAGGCACTTACAGCGAATATTACCCCAACATTTCGCCAGATGCGGAGGGGATGAAGAAACTCTTCAAACAGTTTTCTTTTCCTGGTGGTATTCCCAGCCACGTTGCACCAGAAACTCCGGGATCGATTCACGAAGGTGGTGAACTCGGCTATGCTTTATCGCACGCTTACGGTGCAGCTTTCGATAATCCTGACTTGATTGTTGCTTGCGTTATTGGGGATGGTGAAGCGGAAACCGGACCTTTAGCAGCTAGTTGGCACTCGAACAAGTTTCTCAACCCAGTGCATGATGGTGCTGTACTGCCGATTTTGCACCTTAACGGTTACAAAATTGCTAACCCGACGGTGCTGGCACGAATGAGCCATGATGAGTTAGAAAGTTTATTTGTTGGCTACGGCTACAAACCTTACTTTGTCGAAGGTTCCGACCCGGAAATTGTACATCAATTGATGGCGGCAACGCTAGATACGGTAATTCGGGAAATCAAAGAAATTCAAGAAGATGCTCGCAGTAATGGCTATACTGAGCGATCGCCTTTTCCGATGATTATCCTGAGAACTCCTAAAGGTTGGACGGGACCAAAAGAGGTTGACGGCAAAAAAACAGAAGATTTTTGGCGATCGCATCAAGTTCCTTTTGGAGAAATATCATCCAAACCAGAACACCTCAAGCTTCTCGAAGAGTGGATGCAAAGTTACAAACCAGAAGAACTCTTCGATAACAATGGTACACTAATTCCCGAATTAGCCGAACTCGCACCTAAAGGTCAGCGTCGCATGGGAGACAATCCCCACGCTAACGGTGGTATTTTGCTGCGTGACCTCAAAATGCCTGACTTTAAAAATTACGCCGTTGAAGTTGACAAACCGGGCGCAGTTGTTGCCGAAGCTACCAAGGTAATGGGTAAATTACTGCGGGATGTGATGAAACTCAACTCCGAACGGCGCAACTTTCGCATGGTTGCACCAGACGAAACTCAATCGAATCGATTGGACGCTGTATTTGAAGTTACAGCCAGAACTTGGGATGCCGAAATACTCCCAGAAGACGAAAACCTGTCCTCTGATGGACGGGTGATGGAAATCTTGAGCGAACATACCTGTGAAGGCTGGTTAGAAGGATACCTCCTCACAGGTCGTCACGGCTTATTTTCTTGCTACGAAGCGTTTATCCACATCGTTGACTCGATGTTCAACCAACACGCTAAATGGTTGAAAACTAGTCGTCATATTCCTTGGCGCCGACCGATCGCTTCTCTCAACTACTTACTAACTTCCCACGTTTGGCGACAAGACCACAACGGCTTTTCTCACCAAGACCCAGGTTTTATCGACCATGTAGTCAACAAAAAATCTGAAGTTATCCGGGTTTATTTGCCACCCGATGCTAACACCCTGCTATCAGTCACAGACCACTGTTTGCGAAGCCGCAACTATGTCAACGTCATCGTCGCCGGCAAGCAACCAGCATTGCAGTATCTTGATATGGAAGCCGCAGTCAAGCATTGTACCAAAGGCATTGGCATTTGGGAATGGGCAAGTAATGACAAAGGCTTTGATCCGGATGTGGTCATGGTTTGTGCAGGCGATGTGCCGACGCTGGAAACTTTAGCGGCAGTAGATATTTTGCGCCAGCACTTCCCCGACTTGAAGGTGCGCGTGGTCAACGTGGTAGACTTGATGACACTACAGCCACAAAGCGAGCATCCCCACGGGTTGAGTGATAAAGACTTCGATACTCTCTTTACTACCGACAAACCTGTTATTTTTGCCTTTCATGGCTATCCCTGGCTGATTCATCGCCTCACTTATCGCCGCACAAACCACGATAACTTTCATGTGCGGGGTTATAAAGAAGAGGGAACGACTACTACACCGTTTGATATGGTCGTCCTCAACGAGTTAGACCGCTTTAGTTTGGTGGATGATGTCATTGACCGCGTGCCACATCTAGGGTATAAAGCTGCTTATGTCAAGCAGATGATGCACGACAAGCTGATTGAACACAAGCTTTACATCACCGAACACGGTCAAGATATGCCAGAAATTCTTCACTGGAAATGGCAGGACTCAGGTAAGAACACTGATGTCGGTCACGAGGGAAGTTAAACGTATTACTCACTTACCCTAGACGGGTACGTGCTGCAAGAAAGGCGATCGCATTCATTTTGCATAAAGATGAAGTGCGATCGCCTTCATAACTTTGGGAATACTGAAATAAGAGTACCCAAAAAAGTGATAAATATGGCAAATAATCGCATCAGTGCCAGTCTTTCTCAAAAAGACCGAGAAGCAGTGATGGAGGCGATCGCTACTATCAAAGAAAAGTTGCCGTTTTTAATTGATTTGACCGCAGATGAGCGTAAATGGTTGCCGAAACTAGGTGACAAGAGCCGAGCTTTTGTAACTAAAGCGTTGGAAGTAGCGACACAAAACCCGGACTTTCTGCCTAGGTCGTTTGATCTAAATGAAATGCGCCTGGATGTAGAATTATTTGAGGCGTTGTATCCTGTGCTGCTATCCCTAACGCAATTGCAAGAGTTGGTCGATGATACCTTGATTGCAACTGGCAGTGAAGCTTATATAGCAGCTCTAGCAGTTTACAATTATGCCAAGGCTAGCGATGATGTAGCTGGTTTAGATACTGTGATTGATGATTTGGGACGCAGGTTTAGCCGTAAATCTCGCAAAGCACAGCCGCAAACGTCACCAGTTTAAAATAAAAACTCGTTGCCCGCAGGCTAGAAGCCTGGGGCTATACACACAAAGCCCACCTGCGTGGGCTAAAAGCTAGAAGCCCACGTAGGTGGGCTTTGTTCGTATAGCAGCACCCTTCTAGGGTGTTGCTTCCAAAATTAGAATGGTTCCATAAAACTCGACATTCCGAGTTCCGAGCACGAAGTTTCGAGTTCTGAGGGCGAAGTTTCGAGTTCCGAGCACGAAGTTTCGAGTTCCGAGCACGAAGTTTCGAGTTCCGAGCACGAAGTTTCGAGTTCCGAGCACGAAGTTTCGAGTTCAAAGCACGAAGTTTCGAGTTCCGAGCACGAAGGTTCGAGTTCTGAGGGCGATCGCCATTGCTCGTAATACTTTAAGTCGAGGTGACGCTTGCTGGATCGACAGGAGTAATGAGAGCAGAGTATCGAGTAAAATCTTTGATGTTAAATGTAAAGATGTGAGTTACTCCATGAACAAGCATCACTGCAACAAGTCTTGCATCATGGACATTTACACCCATTACCCCGTACTCTAAAACTAATCGTTTCCATTCCGAATAAATCTCAGACACATCCGGTAGTACGAGAAAAAGCGTTTCCAAACGCTGTAGTTCTGCTGAGGCTTCAAGTATAGCTAACCCAAGTCCATTTTTCTCAACCGGGCGGGTAGCACTTCGGCAAAACTCAACTAGATTTTGGTGTGTAAGGTAACATTCTTCTTGTTGATGTCGCAGTATCCCAAGTGCGTTTAATGCTGAAAGACACATTGGGTGATCTGGCTGTGCCATTCTTAGTATGATATTTGTATCAACCAGATACGCCACTAAATTTCCTCATCATCCTCATATATACCTGCCCGACTAACAGCATAATCGGAAAGAAGTGGTGTATCTCGTCTGTGGCTTATGCTCCAATCTTTCAATGCCTGAATCCATTCTTCAGCAGTAGCGGTTTGATAAAATAAAGGCTTTTGTTTAGATTTCATCAACTGCTCAAGCATTGCATCAAGATGAGGTTTTACTGCTGACTGTGATAAATTTGTGATCTTAACTAACGTTGAGGCGATCGCTTGTATTTCTTCTATGTGAGCCTCTTTAAACTCATCAAGCACTTTAGACTCACTATTTCTACCTTCAGATGTGCTGGTGTCCATAAAAATTCAACAGTAGAGTCAGGACGACTAACTTTACTATAGTGTGATTTTTAGCGAGTTATACTTCGCTTGGACGCTGGTGATTAAAATCTCAAACCGAATAGGTATCTACAACAATCACTGCTGTTTGTAGTTGTAATTTTCTTCATAGTCAATTGTTCTAAACAAATCAACTATCATTTGTTGCTTGCGACGTTGCACATATTCACGCAAAGCCTGTTCAACTACATCACGTTCAGTCTGTTGAGTGCCAAGGGCTAAAGCTTCTTGAATTAAGGCTTCGTCGATTTCAAGATTGATTGCCATGTACTTTTCATGATTACAAACTGCGACACGATCTGGATTTTCTCACTTAAATTTTTCTCATATTTTAGAGCGTAGTTTCTCTGCCCCATTCCCAAAACCTTAAAATTTGCCAAGTAAATATGCCATAACCCACTGCGACTGTCAGGATCGGAAAGTGAAGGATAAAAACAAAGAAAGAGAGGAAAAGGTTAAAGGGAAAAGGGGAAAGGAATAAAAAGCTTTTTCCCCTTCCCCTTTCCCCTTTCCCCGACTTCTGAAAGAAGCCTATTGTAGGAGGTTAATCTTGGCTAAACTGAAAGTTGGCATCAATGGATTTGGACGTATCGGACGGTTAGTGTTCCGCGCTGGTATGAATAATCCCAATATCGAGTTTGTGGGGATTAACGACTTAGTACCACCAGATAACTTGGCTTATTTATTAAAATACGACTCTACCCACGGAACTTATCAGGGCAAGATTGAGGCAAAAGACGATGGTATCGTGGTCGATGGACACTTCATTCCTTGCATGTCGATGCGAAATCCGGCGGAATTGCCTTGGGGTAAATTAAATGCCGATTATGTCGTGGAATCTACGGGACTTTTCACCGACTTGGAAGGAGCATCAAACCACTTAAAAGCTGGTGCCAAGCGGGTTGTGATTTCCGCTCCCACCAAAGAGCCGGAGAAGATTCGCACTTTGTTAGTTGGTGTTAATCATGACATATTTGATCCGGCAAAAGATGCGATCGTCTCTAATGCTAGCTGCACTACCAATTGTTTAGCGCCGATCGCCAAAGTAATTAACGATAACTTCGGTTTAACTGAAGGGTTAATGACCACCGTTCACGCAATGACAGCTACCCAGCCAACTGTAGACGGTCCTTCCAAGAAAGATTGGCGGGGTGGTCGCGGTGCAGCCCAAAATATCATACCCTCTTCTACAGGCGCCGCTAAAGCCGTGGCTTTGGTTTTACCAGAGTTGAAGGGTAAATTAACTGGTATGGCGTTGCGAGTCCCCACACCTGATGTCTCCGTAGTTGATTTGACCTTTAAAACTGCCAAAGCTACCAGCTACAAAGAAATTTGCGCGGCAATGAAGGCAGCTTCCGAAGGAGCAATGGCGGGTATCTTGGGTTACACAGAAGATGAAGTAGTTTCCACCGACTTTCAAGGCGATCGCCGCTCTAGTATCTTCGATGCCGGCGCTGGTATGGAACTGAATTCCAACTTCTTTAAAGTTGTTGCCTGGTATGACAACGAGTGGGGCTACTCTAATCGTGTAATTGAGTTGATGTTATCGATGGCACAAAAAGAAGGACTGTTAGAACGTGTAGCTGCCACTGTCGCTTAGGGATTCCCTTGACTGTTTGACTTGTTCCCAGTCTTCGACTGGGAATACCTTAAAGGAGGCTCTGCCTCCCGTAAAACCAGGAGGCAGAGCCTCCACCAATTACATGATAAGGCTCTGCCTTGTCACGAAAGATAGTATTTCTGAGGGGTAGCGTAATCCGCACGCGCAGCAAATCAGGGTGCATTACAGTTATTTTTTTACGCGCTGTTTGAATATTTGCTTTCCTAAACTCCGAACCCCTAAACTTTATGCGTCGAACCAAAATTATTTGTACTGTTGGACCGGCTACATCTGCACCTGAACGGCTGCAAGCGTTGGTAGATGCGGGAATGAATGTAGCGCGGTTGAATTTCTCCCACGGAGCGCATGAATTCCACGCGCAAACGCTTCATCATCTAAGGAAGATTAGCGCGGATTCGCAAAAGCCGATCGCTATCATGCAAGATTTGTGCGGTCCAAAGATTCGCTTGGGCGTTTTGCCACCAGAAGGACTAACTGTAGAGGCTGGACAGGAAGTCACTTTTGTGCTGCAAGAGCAAGGTAGTAATATCGATGAATTGCCTTTACCGTTGCCGACTTTATTCGCAATGGTGCGACCTGGTGAACCGATTTTAATTAATGATGGTCGCGTGAAGTTGATTGTAACCGATCGCAATGCCGATCAAATTCGAGCGCTGGTGAAAATTGGTGGAGTGATTTCCAGCAACAAAGGCGTAAACTTGCCAGAAACACGTTTACCCGTCAGTTCGATTACCGAAAAAGACTTGCTCGATTTGCGCTTTGGCATTCAGTTGGGTGTAGACTGGGTAGCAGTTTCGTTTGTGCGATCGCCACAAGATTTAGAACCCGCGCAACGAATGATTGAAGCTGCTGGCGCAAATATTCGCCTCATCGCCAAAATCGAAAGACGAGAAGCAGTAGAAGATTTAGATCGCATTATAGAGATTGCCGACGCGATTATGATCGCCCGTGGCGATTTGGGGGTGGAAATGCCAATTTATGAAGTCCCCCTAATTCAAAAAGATATTACACGCCGCTGCAATCAAGTCGGCAAGCCTGTAATTACTGCCACACAGATGCTAGAGTCGATGATTAGCGCTCCCGATCCCACCCGCGCCGAAGCAACCGATGTTGCTAACTCTATCCTGGATGGTACGGATGCTGTCATGCTTTCCGGGGAAACTGCCGTCGGACAATATGCGATCGCCGCAGTTGAGATGATGCACAATATCGCCGTGCGGACAGAACAATCTCTACAAGAAGGTGCTAGACATTCTTGGACTCACGCCGGCGGTAGTCTCAGCGTGACTGAATCCGTCGCCGAAGCTGTTTGTCGCGTCGCTTATGAAACAGGTGCTAGAGCGATTCTCTGCAACACTTCTTCAGGAAGTACAGCGCAATTAGTCTCCAAATACCGTCCGACAACGCCGATAATCGCCCTCACACCAGAAGAAACCACTTACCGTCAGCTTGCACTTTCTTGGGGTGTAGTTCCTTGCTTAATTCCCCCAGTCCACAACGCCGAAGAGATGTTTACGAATGTGGTGAAAAGCGTTGTAGACATGGGTTTGGCAAATGACGGCGATAAAGTTGTGATTACCTCCGGCGTCCCTGTTGGTAAATCAGGCACAACCAGTTTAATTAAAGTGCATACAATTGGACAGCCAATTTCTGCATAACTCCATAGAATGGGGCATTGGACATTGGGCATTGGGCATTGGGCATTGGGCATTGGGCATTGGGCATTGGGCATTGGGCAAAATTCCTCTGCTCCCCCTGCCTCCCCTGCTCCCCCTGCTCCCCCTGCTCCCCCTGCTCCTCCCACTCCCCCCCTCCCCGATATGGGCAATTATGAAGAAAAGTTGTCACAATTGGAATTGGAGATGCAGGGAAGGATGTAAAGAACAGGGGAATGAGTAGATCCTAAGCAAACAACATTCATGGAGTATGTATGTCTAAAAATTTACTAGAACAATTGCGGGAAATGACCGTTGTCGTCGCAGATACCGGAGATATCCAGGCAATTGAGAAGTTTAAGCCACAAGACGCTACGACTAATCCATCCTTGATTACTGCTGCGGCACAGATGCCAGAATATCAAGAAATTGTCGATCAGACATTACTCCAAGCAAAGAAAGATGCAGGTTCGAGCGCAAGCCAAGCGCAAATCGTTTCTTTAGCGTTTGACCGTTTGGCAGTGTCTTTTGGATTGAAGATTTTGCAAATCATTCCCGGTCGGGTGTCTACGGAAGTAGATGCTCGTTTGTCTTATGATACGGATGCTACGGTTACTAAAGCACACGAATTGATTGCTCAATACAAAGCAGCTGGCGTTGAAAGCGATCGCGTTCTCATCAAAATTGCTGCTACTTGGGAAGGCATTCGCGCTGCGGAAATTTTGGAGAAAGAAGGTATTCACTGCAACCTGACTTTATTGTTTGGCATTCACCAAGCGATCGCCTGTGCAGAAGCTGGCGTTACTCTAATTTCTCCGTTTGTTGGGCGGATTCTCGACTGGTACAAGAAAGATACTGGACGCGATAGCTATCCCGCACATGAAGATCCAGGAGTTGTTTCTGTGACAACAATCTACAACTACTATAAGAAGTTTGGTTATAAAACTGAAGTTATGGGAGCCAGCTTCCGTAATCTTGGTGAAATTACTGAACTAGCTGGTTGTGATTTGTTGACCATCTCCCCGGCACTTTTGGCTGAGTTGCAAGCGACTACAAACGCATTGCCACGCAAACTCGATCCCAAGAATGCACCGAAAATGGGTATTGAAAAAACACCGATGGACAAAGGTATCTTTGAAAAAATGCATACGAGCGATCGCATGGCATTCGATAAACTAGCAGAAGGTATCGAAGGCTTTACTAAAGCATTGGAAAGTCTCGAAAAACTACTTGCCGAAAGATTAACTACTCTAGAAGCAAACGTTAAAGTGGGCGCCGCTTAAGATATCCCTTCCCTCGTCCCCTCGTTCCCAGGTTCAACCTGGGAATGCGATTTGGGAGGCTCTGCCTCCCGTTTCTAGAGCAGAAGGCAGCAGCCCTCCTGGCTGGCATTCCCTGCCAGAGGCAAGGAACGAGAAACGAGAAAAAAGATACTTTTTTTTACTTTTTCTGTCTTCTAACCCGTCGTTGAATCAGCTTTCGCGGACTAAACCGTCGGAAATTTACTCTTACTCGACTGCGTTTTTTAACACTCCTTCTTTGAGTAAACCGCCGAAGATTTAATCGTCTAAAACCCCGCCGTTTGCCAATCCGCCGTTGATTTTGCCGTCGTGGTATCAACCGCCACCTAGCAAGTAAAAGCTGTCCGGTTGTAGCTTGTTCTTGTAAAGAATTAAAACGTATATCCTTCGCTTCGGCAATTTCGCATGGAAAAATAAAACCAAACAACATCAGAGCCAATAATAATTGCTTCTTCATATCTTTTGTCTTTGACTAAACTTTTAAAAGCAGCTTAGAAAACCGTAAATTATAGCTCACAAACCTTGCTGGCAACAAAAAGCGATGAAAATATTGGTACTGAATGCCGGATCTAGCAGCCAAAAGAGTTGTCTGTATGAAATAACAGAATCAGCTTTGCCCACAGAACCACTCCAGCCGCTTTGGGAAGGTAAAGTTAAATGGACTCAAGATCGCGGTGTGGCAGAAATCAACGTGAAATCAGCTAATGGTGCAGTGCTGGAGGAAGAAATCTACGCTAATTCGCGACCTGCACACGTCGCTTATATGCTTCATACCTTGACTCGCGGTTCCACGAAGGTGATTAGTCAGCTTTCAGAAATCGACGGGGTGGGACATCGGGTGGTACATGGTGGACAAGATTACCGCGCCAGTGTGGTAGTTACTGATGAAGTCAAAAAGGCGATCGCTCGTCTTTCTAACCTTGCCCCAGCACATAATCCAGCCGCTTTGGAAGGAATAGAAGCGATTGAGAAAAGCTTGGGAAATATACACCAAGTTGCAGTTTTTGATACCGGATTTCATTCGCATATGCCCGATGCTGCGGCAATTTATCCCGGTCCCTACGAATGGATAGAGCAAGGTATCCGTCGCTACGGCTTTCATGGTATCAGTCACGAATACTGCTCTAAACGTGCGGCTCAAATTCTCAATCGAGATTTCGCTTCTTTGCGGATAATCAGTTGTCATCTAGGCAACGGTTGCTCTTTGGCAGCGATTAAAAACGGTCGCAGTGTTGATACGACAATGGGATTCACGCCCCTGGATGGGTTGATGATGGGTAGCCGTTCTGGCGCTGTCGATCCGGGCATTTTGATTCACCTGCTGCGGCAATCAAATTACTCAGCCGAACGTTTAGACTATGTGTTAAATAAAGCTTCTGGATTACGTGGTATTTCGGGTGTATCCAGCGATTTACCCCAAGTTATGGAGGCGATCGCTCAAGGTAATTATCGCGCTCAACTTGCTTGGGATATGTACGTACATCGCTTGCGTTCTGGTATTGGGTCGATGCTTGCCAGTCTGGGGGGATTAGATGCTTTGGTGTTTACCGCCGGTGTTGGTGAAAATTCTCCAGCAATTCGCCAAGCTGCTTGTGATGCCTTTGGATTCTTGGGTATGAAAATTGACCCAGAAAAAAATACCCACAAACCTGTTGATGAGGATATTGCTACAGCTGAGTCAGCAGTGCGAGTCTTGGCAATACATACCCAAGAAGATTGGGCGATCGCTCAATCAACTTGGCAACATTTAAAAAACTAGACTTACTAGACTTGTTTGGGTAAGAAGGCAAAGGTTAAGGGTTTTTCTTCGTTTCCCCTTTTCCCTTTGCCCTTTCCCCTTTCTTCTAGATATCTAAATCTGTGAGGTTGAGTTTAGAACCGTAGGTTTCAATGAATTCTCGCCTCGGTGCCACGCGATCGCCCATTAAAATGGTGAAAATGCGATCGGCTTCGGCTGCATCTTGAATTTCTACTTGTTTGAAGGTGCGGGTTTCTGGGTTCATTGTTGTTGTCCAGAGTTGTTCTGGCATCATTTCACCCAAACCTTTGAACCGTTGGATGGTGTAGTTGGCGTTGTCGGGAAACTCAGCCAAACGCTGTTGCAGTTCGCGTTCGCTATAACAGTAGTAATAATTGCGTCCCCGTTCTACTTTATATAGTGGCGGACAAGCAATATATATGAAACCCTGTTCGATTAGCGATCGCTGATATCGATAAAAGAAAGTTAACAACAGTGTCCGGATGTGCGCTCCATCTACGTCCGCGTCTGTCATGATGACTATGCGGTGATAGCGCAGTTGGGTAGAGTCGAATTCATCACCTTTTACACCCAAACCAAGCGCCGTAATCAACGATTGAACTTCGTTGTTTTTGTAGATTTTGGCATCGTCGGTTTTCTCGATATTCAGGATTTTACCACGTAGGGGAAGGATCGCTTGAGTTCGGCGATTGCGTCCTTGTTTGGCGCTACCACCCGCTGAATCGCCTTCAACGATGAATATCTCTGATTCGCTGGGGTCTCTGGAACTACAATCAGCCAATTTACCGGGTAATGGCGATGATTCCAATACCGATTTCCGACGGACTAACTCCCGTGCATGACGCGCTGCTTCTGCGGCTTTGAAAGCTTGAATGGCTTTATCTAAAACGGCATCGGCAACACTAGGGCGAAATTCTAAATACTCGGTGAGAACTTCACCGACTAGAGAATCGACAATTCCCCGCACTTCCGTGTTACCAAGTTTGGTTTTAGTTTGTCCTTCAAATTCTGGGTCGGGTACTTTGACCGAAATCACCGCTGTTAAACCTTCGCGGACGTGTTCACCGCTGAGGTTGGGTTCGTTGTCTTTAATTTTATTGCGCTTGCGGGCGATCGCATTCAAGGTGCGCGTCAGAACCGCTTTTAAACCCTCAAGGTGCGTACCACCATCTACCGTGCGAATATTATTGGCAAATCCTAATAAGTTATCCGTATAAGCATCTGTACACCACTGCAAAGCCACTTCAATTTGCACGTTGTTGCGTTCCCCCTGCACAAAAATAATTTCTTCATGCAGTGGTTGCTTCTCGCGGTTCATGTAGGCGATATACTCTTTGATACCACCTTTGTACTCATAGGTTTCTACTTTAGGTGTATCGCTTTTAAGTAATTCTAAACGGTTGTCGGTGAAGATAATTCTCACACCTGCATTCAGATATGCCAATTCCCGCAAACGACCTGATAAAGTGATGTAATCAAACTCAATACCCGTGCTGAAGATTTGCTCGTCTGGCTTGAAGGTGATAGAAGTTCCAGTTTTACTAGCTTCTTCAGATGGATTCACTATCATTTCAGTGACGGGAATACCACGTTCAAAGCGTTGAACATGGACTTTTTTATCTCGCCAAACTGTCACTTCAATCTTTTCAGACAAAGCGTTAACGACAGAAATACCAACTCCATGCAATCCCCCAGAAACTTTGTAACCACCACCGCCAAACTTACCACCAGCGTGGAGTACCGTCATCACCGTTTCTAGTGCTGATTTTCCTGTCTTGGAGATAGTATCGGTGGGAATACCGCGACCGTCATCTGTAACGGTGACAGAACCATCGGCATTGAGATCCACCTCCACGTGGGTGCAGTGCCCAGCTAAAGCTTCATCAACGGAATTGTCCACCACCTCGTAAACTAAATGATGGAGTCCCCGTGGTCCAGTAGTACCGATGTACATCCCCGGTCGTTTGCGGACGGGTTCCAGACCTTCCAGAACTTGAATCTGATCGGCACTGTAACTGCTCGTCATGAAATTTCTCCTGATTCGTGGGGTGAATTCGCTAAAATAGAGATTAAGTTAAATCACTCCAAAATTCTAACACAAAAGGCTTGCAGGCGACTGTAGGGCAATTAGATGATAAGTTTATATAAGGGATGTAGCTGGCTTGATTTACTTTATGGATTGGCTCAGACTTGGATAACTCACAAAGCGCGATTAACACATTATCTGTGATGAAGGCGATCGCGCAGCAACGATGCTTTGTGAGTATCGCTTGTGCCAAAATACCCAAAACCGAAAAAGAAGCGAAAAGGCTCCAAAATTCTAGCATAAAAGCCTTGCTAGAAAAGATGGGGAGGTGGAAAGATGAGGAAAATGGGGAGACAAGCACTAACAACTAACCACTAACACTTGACCAATGACCAAATTAATTGTAATTTGCGGAGCAACTGCAACAGGTAAGTCGGGATTAGGGTTAGCTTTGGCAAGAAAGTTGGGTTCTGTAATACTCAGTGCAGATTCCCGTCAAGTGTACCGTGAGTTTGATATTGGTACGGCTAAACCAACACCGGCTGAACAAAAGTTGGTGTCACACTATTTAATAGATATTTGCGCTGCGACAGACATAATGACGGTAGCAGACTACCAAGAGCAAGCACAAGCCTTAATTGCTTGTCTCGATCTTCGTCCACTATTGCTAGTTGGTGGTACGGGTTTATATATACGTTCTATTGTACAAGGAATGAAAATTCCCAGAGTTGCACCACATAAAGAACTGCGATCGCAACTCGAATCTGTCGGTCAAATGCAACTCTACATGATGTTGCAACAAGTTGATCTAATTGCAGCACAAAAAATTCACCCCAACGATACAGTGCGAACCTTAAGAGCGTTAGAGGTATTTTATGTCACTGGTCGCCCTATTTCACAACAGCAAGGGGAGAATCCACCAAATTATCCAATTTTGCAAATTGGTTTGGATTGTGATTCTCACTACTTAACCGAGCGTATTGCAAAGCGCACAGAGCAAATGATAGCAAATGGCTTAGTAACTGAAGTAGAATATCTTTGTCATAAATACGGGACTGACTTGTCTTTGTTAAATACATTAGGATATCAAGAAATCAAACAATATTTAGCAGGGGAGATATCTTTGGATAAAGCTCAAGAATTAACGATTTTGCATACGCGACAATTTGCCAAAAATCAACGTACATGGTTTAAAGCATATCCAAAAATCGAGTGGTTTGATGCAGATAATCCTAATTTGTTAGAACAAGTATGGCAGCGAGTACAGCAATTTATTAGCAAGTCCTGAACAATAACTTACAGCATAATAAAGGCATCAGGAGTCAGGAGGAGGCACTGCGGTGGACGGGTTACCCGGCATAAAGTATGTGCCATTCAGAAGTAAAATTTCCTCTATATCTGACTTTGCAGTTGAAAAGCTGTACTTCATGAAAAGCGCAATATGGTGTAATTTTGAGATTATTCAAAATAAAAGTATGCTTAATCCAATCCCATCTCCATTATTTTTATCATTTTTTATCAATATTTTATTTCTTATACTTTTCGCTTTATTGATTGCAAAAAAAGGTGGATTTTCATATTTATTTAATAAATATTTGAATGTTTTTCAAAAAAATAAAAGTATAAATATTGACTATCCGCCATACTATTGGCATAAAAAAAGCCAATTTGAAAAACTACCTAAATCTGAATCGGATATCATCATGTTGGGTGATAGCATCACTGATGAAGGCGAATGGACAGAATTATTAGGATTAAATGTGAAAAATAGGGGTATTTCTGGTGATACCATAGAGAGAATATTACATCGTTTAGATACGATATTAGAATCGAAACCAAAGCAGATTTTCTTAATGATAGGTATCAACGATTTAGTCAATGAGGGCAAATCGTTAACAACAACTTTAGAAGAATATAAAAAAATATTGCGTAATTTTCAAGAAGAAACACCAAATACAAAAGTATTTGTACAAAGCGTCTTGCCTGTAAATAACCAAGTTAATTTATATTGGCAAGATAATAACAACATATTAAAACTTAATTCAGGCTTGAAAAAATTAGCTAAAGAATTTAATTATGAATATATAGATATATTTTCTCTTTTATTAGACTCAGAAAACCAATTGGATGCTCAATATACACTGGATGGGCTACATATAAACGGTCAAGCATACTTAGTGTGGAAGGCAGTTATTGAAAAATATATGATTACGCCTAAAGTAGAAAAAAGCTTGTAAACTGCCTTTATAATATTTGTAAAGGCTACTTGGTTCTAAGCTTCTAGCCCGCAGCCTTTCTGCTAGTAAAATGAATTTATCTAAATCTCTTCAACTAACACAAATTTTCACATTGAAAAATCAATATTTTTAGCCTGCGTAGGCAGGTTTTGGCTCACCTTTTTATAAACTAACCATGATTATCGAAGAAAAACAACAACGCAACTGGAAACCCATTATCAAGCAATTTGAGGCTGTACTGGGCAAAAATGGGGTGGTACAGCGTCGTGAAGAACTCATTACCTATGAGTGCGATGGTTTAACTAGCTATCGTCAACGTCCGGGGTTGGTAGTTTTGCCAAGAACTACAGAACAAGTTGCAGAAGTGGTGAAGATATGCGATCGCTATTCTATCCCTTTTATCGCCCGTGGCTCTGGCACCGGTTTATCTGGTGGTGCTTTGCCTATTGAAGATTGCGTTTTAATTGTCACCTCTTTGATGCGGCAAATCCTTAGCGTCGATTTAGATAATCAGCGTGTAGTTGTTCAGCCTGGGGTAATTAACAATTGGGTTACACAAACAGTTTCTGGTGCTGGATTTTACTACGCTCCAGATCCTTCCAGTCAAATTATCTGCTCAATTGGCGGCAATGTAGCGGAAAATTCTGGTGGGGTGCATTGCTTGAAGTATGGTGTCACCACTAACCACGTTTTGGGCTTGAAAATTGTCACACCTGATGGTTCGATTGTCGATATCGGTGGACAAATTCCGGAAATGCCTGGTTATGATTTAACAGGTATATTTGTTGGTTCCGAAGGCACTTTAGGAATTGCTACAGAAATCACTTTGCGAATTCTCAAAAGTGCAGAATCAATTTGCGTGCTTTTAGCAGATTTTACCACAGTTGAAGCAGCAGCGGAAAGTGTTTCTGACATCATCAGTGCCGGAATTATTCCTGGTGGTATGGAAATGATGGATAACATCAGCATTAATGCTGTTGAAGATGTAGTTGCTACTAATTGTTATCCTCGCGATGCTACGGCTATTTTATTAGTAGAAATCGACGGTTTAGAAGTTGAAGTTACAGCAAATAAACAGCGCGTAGCGGAAATTTGTCTAAAGAATGGTGCGCGTAATATTACTTCTGCAAGTGACTTAGAAACACGATTAAAATTGTGGAAAGGACGCAAAGCTGCTTTTGCTGCTGCGGGACATCTAAGTCCTGACTATTATGTTCAAGATGGCGTAATTCCTCGTACACAGTTGCCTTATGTCTTGCAAGAAATTGAGGCACTAAGTCAAAAATACGGTTATGAAATTGCAAATGTATTTCACGCTGGTGATGGCAATCTTCATCCCCTAATTCTATTTGATAACTCCATCAAAGGAGCATTAGAAAAGGTGGAAGAACTCGGCGGAGAAATTCTCAAACTTTGTGTTAGAGTCGGTGGTAGTATTTCTGGTGAACATGGCATTGGTGCAGATAAAAAGTGCTACATGCCAGATATGTTTAGCGAAACTGATTTAGAAACTATGCAATGGGTACGGCAAGTTTTTAATCCCCAAGGTTTAGCAAATCCTGGAAAGATTTTCCCCACCCCGCGTACTTGTGGTGAAGCTGCTTCAGCAAGTAAGCAGCAGTTTGAAGGTGTGGAACTTTTTTAAATTTTGCGCCAAGATGCATTTTACTTTCTGTCTTGGCGCAATCAAGTAAGTAGGTCGGTGAGAAATTTTATAACTATGTCATTGCGAACGGAGCGAAGCGGAGTGACGCAATCGCAAGGGTTTCGATTAATTTACATTTTGTTACATAGTTAGGTTTATTTGTACTTTCCTACTTATCCCTCTTCTGTCACTCTCCCTAGATAAAAAGATGTAACCCTTACCAGGCAAGAGTTTTAGTCTAAAGCAATGATTGTATCCATCATATTAGAAAATTTTGCCACAAACCTAATCCCAATCAGAGTTTTAAAAGTTGCCTTCGATTTTTGTTTTCGGAGAGTGACAGAAGAGGGTTATAGAAAATCTTAATACAGCAGGATTCAGAATTCAGGAGCCAGAATTCAGAAGGAAACAGGCTTTATATTTGGCTTTGAGATAATCGGTGTGTACTTCATTAACTTGAAATCCGCTGTATATAGCAATCTTAAATAATTCGTAATAGTAATATTTTTCTATTTTCTTCTCGTTTTGGAGGCACTGCGCGAATGCGTAGCGTGAAAAAATAGCTTTGATAAATTATTAGATTTTCATATTATTTTTATGAAAAAATAAGTTTTAAATGTATTTAAAGCAACAGATAAATGCTTATTTAAAGGTGTTGTATTTGTCTTTTTAAGATTGGCAAAAAGACCGATAAAAATCCGGATTGATAGTATTTTAGTTTGTAGTTTAAAATAGCCTAGAAAAGTTAGTTAAAGCCACAAATGAACCGCTTTGCTCGTCGTTGGTTATTTTACTTATTATATTTAGGATTAATACTCAAACTAACAGTTTTTTCGCTACCTTATTTACCAGTTAATACTCAGACTACAAATCCGATTAAAACAGCAGAACTTCGTGGTGTTTGGCTTACTAATGTTGCAAGTGGTGTATTCTTTGTTCCTTGGGGTATTAACCGCGCTTTAAATCAACTATCTAGGCTCAATTTTAATACAATTTATCCTGTGGCTTGGAATCGAGGATATACTTTTTATAAAAGTTCTGTTGCTAAAAAAATTACAGGTTCAGATTCTCAACCTTTGCTGAAATTAATGCACGGTGGACGAGATGTTTTAACAACGTTAATCAAAGTTTCTCAAGCTAAGGGTTTGAGTGTGATTCCCTGGTTTGAATACGGGTTGATGACACCGCATAATTCACAATTAGCAAAAAGTTATCCGGACTGGTTGACAATTGGGCAATCAGGTATTAAATCTATTAAAGAAACTCCTCCGGAAGAAATCAGCAATGCCTTTGTAAATAAGGTAGCTTGGCTGAATCCTTTGCATCCAGAAGTTCAGGAGTTTATGAAAGCGTTGATTGTGGAAATTGTCAGCAATTACAATGTCGATGGCATTCAACTTGACGACCACTTTGCTATGCCTGTACAGTTTGGTTATGATGCTTTCACTGTCGAAGTTTACCAACAAGAACATCAAGGTAAAAGTCCCCCTACAGACTGCTTTAACCCAGAATGGATGCGTTGGCGAGCTGATAAAATTACAGATTTAATGGCGAAAATTTATCAAGCAGTCAAAGCGGTTAAACCGGATGCGAAAATATCTTTATCACCTAATTCTCAAGCTTTCGCTTATAAATATTACTTGCAAGATTGGCAAAGCTGGGTACAGAAAGGTTTGGTGGATGAGTTGATTTTGCAAGTATATCGAGATGACCCAGACAGTTTTATGGCGGAAATCAGCTCACCATCTGTACAATTTGCGCTTAGTCAAATTCCTGTAGGAATAGGGATATCAACAGGTACTTTACGCGATTCTGTGGAAATTGCTCAAATTAAAGAGCAGGTGAGAATGGTACGCGATCGCCATTTTGATGGTATCTCTTTTTTCTACTGGGAAAGTCTATGGGGCTACATCACACCAGAATCCCCCAAACAACGACGCAAGGCTTTTAGTGAGATTTTCAACACTAAAGCCAACAGACCATTGCAGCCTTAGAAATAATGGTACGAAAACCTGTAAAATCTGAACTAGGGTTCACTTTGCTGTGGACTGTAACTACTGTTAGCGGCTTTCTGCTCAGTTTGGTTTTTATTGAAATTGGCGAAAAGGCTGATGTGGGAATTTTACAAGCTGCTATTGGCTCTTTGGCGATCGCATTTCCTCAAAGCTTGATTCTTAGACAACGCATCTTCTCTTTGATGTGGGTGTTATCAACTGTTTTCGCTTGGATTATTATCACCGCTATCAGCGTTGGTGCTATGGGTTGGATCGTCTCCACAAGTCAATTTCTCCCCTTTCGAGTCGTCTATGGCTCAATTTATGCAGCAATTGGTGGCTTTGCAATCGGATTTTTTCAATGGTTGGCAATTTCTAAGTCAGTTCCTTCGGCTTGGCGATGGATATTAATAAGTTCTGTCAGTTGGGCGATCGCTGTACCTGTAGGTTCTGTCATTGGTATGTTTTTGTACCGTCTCTCTGGGGTCTTTTTGGGCGAAGTCGTCGGTTTAGCAATAACTTGGCTTTTGCTTGCTATTCTTACAGGTATTAATGCTTATAAAATTTTTGGGCAAGTCTGATACACAAATATTTTTATAAAAAATATTAAGAATTGTAAAGACTTAGAAAAATATTATTGATTGAGATTTAAGTGTATGCGAAAATATTAAAAAAATATTAACAGTAACATTCAGTACATTTACCCGAACCTGCAAATGCATTTTCACCTTCAAAAAGCAGGATTTTTTCAACTGATATCAATTAGGCTTCTTAGCTTAGGCGCGAAAAATCGAGAAAGATATAAATATCGATGATTCAACGCTGAAACAACGTATTTTCAGGCGCTGAAAGAGAATATCTATAACAGACATATATATAACAGTAGAGCGCCATGAGTTGAGAGAGCAAAACTAGACAGGATCGCATGAATATTAATCCATTGGAGTCAACCGCAGAGTTGATACAACTATCACCATCAGGTGCGATCGCACACACAGAGGAAAGTACTAGCGAGCAGCTTCTACTAAGCATGTATGATTCTGTTGAAGCATCCATCTTTGTAGTAGATGTTTTAGAAGATGGGGATTTTCGGTATGTCGGGTTAAACCCAACTCACGAAAGGTGGACTGGTATTCGTTTAGAAGATTTGAGGGGGAAAAGACCAGAAGAAGTACTTTCCCCTGTCGATGCGGCAAACGTGCGTCAGCATTATACAGAGTGCGTGCGCTTTGGTAAAACTATTTGCTACGAACAATGCTTACAATTTAAAGGAATTCGCAGTTGGTGGAAAACAACGCTAACACCATTGCGAAATGCTAAGTCGCGGATTTATCGACTAATTGGCACTAGTAATAATATTACGGTTAGCAAACAAGCAGAAGCAGAGAAAATAGAAGATCACAGAGAGCAACTTCTAGGAGCGATCGCCCAAAAAATTCACTCTGGTGTAGATTTAGAGATAATCCTCAATCAGACAGTTAAAGAAATTCGCTTTTTTTTAGAGAGCGATCGCGTCATCATTTATCGCTTTCAACTCGATAGGAGTGGGATTATAATTGCCGAATCAAGTGTTGTTCCTGGTACTTCTCTGTTAGGAACAAGCATTAAAGATCCCTGTTTTAGTGAAAAATCTATAGAACGTTACAAACGTGGTGGAATTCAAGTTTTAGAAGATATTTACGCAGCCGGCTTGCATCCTTGCCAAATTGACTTACTTGCCTCTTTCGAGGTAAAAGCCAACGTCGTCGTACCAATTTTATTACAGCAAGATTTGTGGGGCTTACTGATTGTCCAGCATTGCCGCCAACCACGTCAATGGCAGCAAACAGAAATTGACTTGCTCAAACAAATAGCTACCCAATTAGGAATTGCTGTACAGCAGAAACAACTTCAGCAAGAAATAGAAAGTCTCAAAGCACAGCTTAACTCGCAGATGCAGTTAAATCTCAACTTTGAAGCAGTTGTTCGCCGAATTACCGAAAAAATTCGCGATAGTCTTGATGAAACACAGCTTTTGCAAACAGTAACTCAAGAATTAGCAGAAGTCCTGAAAGCTGATTCTTGTCAAATTGAATTTTATAACGATTGCTGTAGTGTGGCAAAAGTTGCCTATGAATATAGTAATAGCAAATTTCTCAGCCAAGAATCAAGCAGACAAATTGCAGACTTCCCAGGAATTTATCAGAAATTGTTGCAAAAAGAATCTTTACAATTTGGACAACTTATGGTGGGATGGAATCCCCAACTGACTATAATCACGCAATTAGCTTGTCCAATATTCGACGCGCAAAGAATTTTGGGAAATCTCTGGTTGACAAGACAAACTCAAGAAGCTTTTGCAGAAGTTGAAATTGCACTAGTACAGCAAATAGCCAACGAATGCGCGATCGCGATTTGTCAAGCGCGACTTTACAAAGCTGCACAAGCGCAAGTTGAAGAACTAGAAAAACTAAAACATCTGAAAAAGGAATTTTTGCGAACTCTTTCTCATGAACTGCGAACACCAATAACCAGCATTAGTCTCGCAGCGCAAACATTAGAAAGTGTTCTCCAGCAAGAAGGAGTATTAGAAATAGAACTAGTTCCGCAACTGTTTCAGATACTTGAAAACGAATGTGAACGAGAAAGCAAATTAATTAACGATTTGCTCACACTTACATACCTCGAAGCTGACATTGAGCCAATGACTTTGATAGCCATTGACTTACAAACCTGGCTTCCTTCTATCGTCGAGCCTTTTCGAGAACGCATTGACTGTCAGCAGCAACAATTAAATTTAAGTATTGCGAAAGAACTGCCGTCCTTACAAATAGATATCACAGATTTGGAGCGTGCGATCGTAGAACTGTTAAATAATGCTTGTAAATATACACCTGCGGATGAGGCGATCGCAGTTTCAGCTTACCTGAAAAGGGGTAAAGTATGCCTTAGTGTTAGCAACACCGGCGTTGAAATACCCGACGATGAACTTTCACGCATCTTCGATCCGTTTTACCGCATTCCCAAAAATGACCCCTGGAAATACGGTGGAACTGGATTAGGATTAGCATTAGTCAAGAAAATGGTCAAACATTTTGGTGCCACAATTCATGTAGAAAGCGCTGACAATAAAACCACCTTCACCATTGAATTTTAGCCTAACTCCTTCTCAGCACGACTGCTGGGAGCGAGAAAACGAGTAAAGCAGAAAATGCTTTAGCTGACTTCAGTTTCACTAACTGCATTTAGGAGTATAGTAGCGACTTCAGCAGTTATGTCGCTTGCTACTTGCCCACCAGCTTCACCATGTATCTCTTCTGCTATATCACCAACTATTGCCGCAACTAAACCAATGCCAGGTATTGCCTCGATAGCCAGTCTGGTTCCTCTTTTTACTATCACCTTCACCACCACATTACACAGCTTTTTTCCATTTGGCGACTCAAAAAACTCGGCTGTATCATTAATAGCGTTACTCACTGTTTTACCCACAGTTGATGCGGCTTCATGAGTAAATTCTGCGGTTCCATTAACTGCATTACCTAACGTTTCACCAACAGATAATACAGCTGTGCCACATAAATTGACTGTGCCAGTAGCAACTTGACTTATCGCTTCACCCGTAACAGACATGTCTATGATGGCTTTTTCGCCAACCGATAAAGCAGCGAGACCAACTGACTTTGCCGTTTGAACAGTTGTACTGCCTATGGCTTCCTGCACGGACTCAACTGCTTTAGTAACTAATTGCCAATTCATAAAGTTGGTTCTTGTAATAATTATTTAATAAATCTTATTCACGTTTTACTTAACTGTCATTATTCTTGTTAGCAAAACATTCAATCTTTAAAATCAAGTAAATTCACTTAAGTGAATGACATACGAAAATCCTAAAAACTATCTAATTAAAGTTACTGAAATTGAGGCAATGTAAAAATACATTTCCTCAATTCTTAAACTATGCAAAATACTAAATTCCTCAAAAAAGCGGAGAAAATGCTGGCGTATACTTTATAAGTATGCTATTGTTAGTGATGGTCTGGGTGACTAGCTCAATGGTAGAGCATCAGACTCTTAATCTGCTGGTTCTGGGTTCGAGTCCCAGGTCACCCACTGAATAAATTGTACATTAACAAATTATTTGTCACTGTTAACAAAACCCCTGCAATACATTGAGCTTGCAGGGGTTAAGTTTTTTAATCTTAGGAGAGACGCTCCGGTTCCGGAGCGTCTCTACTGAATTACGCAAACGCAGCTGTTTTCACATCGTTGTTCACGAGAATTTCTTGCAACTCATCAGCATCCACAGTTTCCTTCTCAACGAGCATTTGCGCGATGAGATCGAGAATGTGACGGTTGCTAACCAAAACATCTTTAGCACGTAGATAAGCTACATCCACAAGTTTGCGGACTTCTTCATCAACTGCGGCAGCGGTTTCTTCAGAGAAATCACGCTCTGACATGATGTCCCGACCGAGGAACATGTTACCTTGCTGACGACCAAGGGCAACTGGACCCAAGCGATCGCTCATTCCAAATCGTGTTATCATCTGCCGAGCAACACGCGCTACTTGTTGTAAGTCGTTAGAAGCACCTGTAGTTACTTCTTCTTCACCAAAGATAATTTCTTCAGCAATCCGACCACCCAAAGCTACAGCCATCTGATTTTCCAGATAAGCGCGGCTGTATAAACCAGTGTCCATCCGGTCTTCGCTGGGGGTAAACCAAGTTAAACCACCTGCACGACCGCGAGGAATAATGCTGATTTTTTGTACTGGGTCATAATCTGGCATCAAAGCACCAACTAAAGCGTGACCAGCTTCGTGATACGCTACCAAAGTTTTGCGCTTTTCGCTCATTACTCGGTCTTTCTTCTCTGGACCAGCCAAAACGCGATCAATCGCGTCGTTGATTTCGTCCATTGAAATTTCGGTCAAATTCCGTCGTGCTGCCAAAATTGCCGCTTCATTCAACAAGTTGGATAAATCCGCACCGGTGAAACCAGGGGTACGACGGGCAATTTTATCCAAGTCAACATCCTTCGCCAAAGTCTTGCCACGAGCATGAACTTTGAGAATTTCACTGCGTCCAGCATAATCAGGACGATCCACGACAACTTGACGGTCGAAACGACCGGGACGCAACAGTGCTGCATCCAATACATCGGGACGGTTGGTAGCAGCAATAATGATAATGCCGGTGTTGCCCTCAAAGCCGTCCATTTCGGTCAGCAACTGGTTGAGGGTTTGTTCGCGCTCATCGTTACCACCACCTAAACCTGCACCCCGTTGACGACCTACAGCGTCAATTTCATCGATGAAGACGATACAGGGAGCATTAGATTTAGCTTGCTCGAACAAGTCACGCACGCGGGATGCACCTACACCCACGAACATCTCCACAAACTCGGAACCAGAGATGGAGAAGAAGGGAACACCCGCTTCACCTGCTACAGCACGAGCCAGTAAGGTTTTACCTGTACCGGGAGGACCAACAAGCAGCACACCTTTAGGAATTTTTGCACCAACTGCGGTAAAGCGATCGGCGTTTTTGAGAAAGTCTACAACTTCGTTTAGTTCTAGTTTCGCTTGGTCAATACCAGCAACATCACCAAAAGTTACTTGGGTTTGTGGCTCCATTTGCACTCTGGCTTTAGACTTGCCAAAGTTCATTGCTTGGCTACCGGGACCATTTTGGGCACGACGCAGCAAAAAGAACAAGCCAACCAAAAGCAATACTGGGAAAAATAAGCTGCTGAGTGCCTTAAACCAAAATCCTTCATCGGTTTGCGGCAAAACAGAAATATCAATCCCTTTAGCGCTGAGAGTGTTAATCAGGTCTGGATCGTTGACCAAGGTTACTATAAATTGGGTTCCTTGATTCGACTTGACAAGAGCCGTAGACCGATCTGCACTTAAACTGACTTTGTCAACGTTGTTGTTTTCAACTTCTTGAATAAACTGGCTGTAACGCCATGTTTCTCTAGTTTGCGGTTGTTTGTCAAAGAATGCTGTTCCTAAAGCTATAACAACAATAAAAAGCAGCGCGTACAGCCCCGCATTTCTCCATTTTTTATTCACGCTTGGTCAATCCTCCAATACTTTTTGTGCGTTCCGTAGCGTCTCTGTTAGGAGAGGGCATTATAAGAATTATGTTAACTTATCTTAAGGTATATCAGATTTCCGCACCCTCATGCTACAAAAAGTTCCCGCAATTGTTGAAAAATCGGATGTCTGGGATCATATTCTAGCTTTCCTGTCGGCTGAATGACGGTGTGGATGGGGATAATTTCGACTACGCAATTACTGTAGGCGATCGCTTCAAATTTTTTGACTAACTCTGGTGTCCAAGGTTCCTCTCTCACTATTTGCTGCTGAGTGTGAAGCCAATTTATTAATTGCTCACGCATAATTCCTGGCAAAATTCCTTCTTTAGGCGTCCACCAACAGCCATCAAGCCATCCCCAAAGATTGCCGGTACTCGTTTCTAACCAATTTCCCGCTTCCGAAACTAAAATAGCTTCTTGAGCATTCAACTTTTGAGCGCTATTTTTTGCCAACCAAGCACTCAGGTAATTTCCAGTTTTGTGAATGGGGAGACTGCGATCATATTCTGGTATTGAAAGGCCGCATGATATACCATTTTTTTGCTTATGAGTCAAATCCTCGATTAATAATCTGCCAGTTATCCACTCTCGTCCATCAGGAAAGACAGTAATTCTGAGAACCGGGAAGTGTGCCATGATAACTTGTGCGCCTTGACGCAGACGCTTCCACTCTGGTTGCTGCCAACCAAAAGTTTGTAAACTAAATTGCAGGCGATCGCAGTGTGACAGCCAGTTAGTTAAACTACTATCCAGCGAGTTGTGATAAACCCGCAACGTAGTAAAAACCGTTGCCCCATAAAGTAACCCCGGATCGTCAATTGCTAATTCCAGGGTTTGAGACTCAATTAATTTGCCGTTATACCAAAACAAAGCAAGTGTTAGTAGCTAAAGGTTAGTAGTCAGTAGTTAATATTAGCAACTAACAACTAACAACTAACAACCACTAACCACCAACAAATTTTCAATCTTTCTTCGCAAATTTAATTTGATTTCCTTGAGGAGTGCTGATTACCTCTCCTCCCAAAGTTTGGATTTGTCCAATTGCTCTTTTACGCGTTTTATCATCAACATGATTATTTAACACCATTGCCCATGCAGCAATTTGAGCGTGTTTACTATCAGGATTTTGACTGAGAAATTCAGCAGTTTTTTGAGAAATATTTACAACTTGTTTACTTTCTTCATCTGAATAGTTATTCGCCCAGTTTGCCGCCGCTTCAAAAGATTGCCTTGCTGCTGAAGAATTACCTAAAAATAATAACTCATCAATTCCTTTATAACGCCACACATAATAAGATTTTTCCGGAGTCCTAGGAGATAGTGACTTTAAACTTTTGTCCATTAATGCAACAGACTTTTCTGGCATAGCAGCATACATAGAAGTACTAGTAGAAAGACCGACATAAGCTGTTAAAAATCGCGGGTCGTTTCCGAGAATAACTTCAAAATATTCTGGACTTAGACTATAACCAGTTGTTTCGCGAATTTCATCATCACCAAAATATTGCAAAAATTCGAGATATACCCAATCGGCAATTAAGTTTTTATAGCCAAAGCTGGGCATTTTTTTCAGTAAACGAAGACGTATGCTCTCTGAATTGATTTCTCTTTCTATTTTTAAAGATACAAATTCATTACTATTGTTCTGTTTTTGCAATCGGGAAAATTGGATTAATCCAACTCCGACGATACACAAAAAGAGTATAAAAAATGTATTGACACTTTGACGAGATAAAAAGAACATTCTGGTTGCTGAAAAAAATCATCAAACTACAGGTACATAGTTCCCATAAATACTGGTCAACTAACAGCCTTTGTGTTAAAGATCATCTTTAAGCCAGAGAGTATTAAATTTACTAGTACATTAGGGCAAAAAAAAGTGACCAGCCTTGTTTTCTAGATCCTCGATACCCCACGACTTTTTACGGATGAAGGCTGGTCACTTTTTTCCGACTTCCTCCACTAGTATCTAAACGGTATCTAGTCAGGAGCCTTGATTACAAATAATTAAGTCTGCTTAGTCTAGAGGAGAGAAGTTAGGCAGAGATTCAACAAATGGAAAAACAGTCTTGAAAGTTTTCTTGATTTCTTTTTGCCTCCAGACTAACTTTCAATAGATTTGTCTGTACGCCTTTTGGTGGTCAATTTGGCGACAAAAAAATGGTGAGTCCACTCGGCGGTTGCCTGTACCGTCTATTCGTAGTGGCGAACCCGAAGGGGGAGAGGCTCGTCCCCCACAAATAAATTAGGGAGCTTCTCGACTCGCCAAAAAGCCTCTACCCATTTTTTCAAACCTAGCCTCGGTCAGATTGTATAGATGTCTTGAAAAAGTACCTCGCTAGGCTGAGGGATTACTTATAAAAAATATTAAAATTTGTAAATAGTTATTAATTTTGCTTGATTTTTTGAAGACCATGAAAAAGAGTAACAGCATTTTAGCAAAAGTATTGTTCAGTGCAATTAGTGTAGGTAGTCTTGTTGCTCTGTCTGCCTGTAACAGCCAGCCTGTCGCCGAAAATCCAACAGTTCCTCCCGCGACAGAAACTCAGACAACCCTTCCCCCCACTACAGCGGAAACTCCAGCAACTACTGTCCCTTCTGCCTCACCAGCACCCGCAGGCACAACTGCAAACCAAAATTTGGGAGAATTGGCACAGGCAGCAGCCAGTCAGGGTTCATTTACAACTTTAACAAAGGCAGTACAAGCCGCAGGTTTAACTGAACAATTGGCTGGGAAAGGACCTTACACAGTATTTGCACCTACTGATGCTGCTTTTGCCGCATTACCAAAAGGTACTGTAGACCAACTCCTCAAGCCAGAAAACAAATCAAAGTTAGTCAAGCTTTTGGGATACCATGTTGTACCTGGGCAAGTCACTTCTAGCCAACTAACATCTGGAAAAGTCAATACAGTTGAGGGTACTCCTGTGACAGTAAAAGTTGATAGTGCCAGCAACACAGTCACAGTCAACGGTGCTAAAGTCGTTCAGGCTGACATTCCCGCTAGCAACGGTATTGTGCATGTAGTTGACAAAGTAATTCTGCCACCCAATTTTAAGTAAGTCTTAAGCAGCGGAAGCGCAAATATAGTTAAGCCAACTAAATAACCCTCAGTTTAAGCAATCCGCAACAACTGGGGGCTTTTTTGTGTCTTGGTTTTAGAAGAAGTAGACAAGAATTTTATTTGAGAAATATTCTTATTAAATAGTTTTAATAAGGTAGTTTACTTAATTATTTATGTTTAATCATTTAAATGCCAAAACCTTGCCAGTTGAACTTTTGAAGCTGAAAAATAAGGGGAGGAGAAATCTCACCTAATTCACAAAAAGGATTTTTTGTCAATTTTTTTTTCTGAAAGGATTCATGATTTCCCGTAGTTGGGTTAAATTTAGGGCAAGTTAGGTCGCCTTATTACTGAGGCTCTACTCTAGCGATAGAAGTAGTCTAAAGTTTAGTACTCGCTGCTTCTCCAAACATCTACTCGAAGTAACACTGATGCCAAGGCACATAAGCGTAAATAAATGGACCCCCGTGTTTTGAATTTTTTCGCATGGCTTGTGCGGATCTAAATGTCACGGAGCCGTGATTTATTTTTATGGTTCTCCCCAAAAGCTGACCCGAGTCCTTGCTCTTGGCTCAAATTTCTGGCTTTCAAGCGCAAACAGCAGCTTCTCAAATTGCTAATATCTTCATGTCCTGCTGTAGCACAAGTGACAATTTTGTACAAATGCCATGCACTTTTGACGCTTTGTAGGCTAATATCTATAATCTCACGTGTCAAATTTTTTGTGAATTGATTAAAATATCGTTGTATACAATAAGAACAGTTTGTCAAGTTTCATAAGGTTGAAATCTCAGTTCTTGCGCTAAGGTGTGATTAAGACTGAATTGATTAAGCTGATTCTGCCCAATACCTTAACTCCTCAGTTTAGGTGATTGGGAAAAAGCCAGTTGAGTGCTTCAATATGAGCAACACAACTGTTCAGTTCGGAAACTAGTGCCTAAGGTAAGCTTAAATCCCAGAAAAACAGAAGCTACGCTTTGTACCTAGCGTTTCAACTGTTTAGCTTTCAGGCAATTTGTAGTCTACGCAAATTCTCACTCAGTAAGATATGAAGTAAATGTAAAAAGGGTTGCACTCAAACATCTAAACTGAGTTAACATTAAATGCACGGTTTCTAAGTAGTTCATGTTTTACATAATACTTAGATAGATAAAGGCAAGTATAGTTCAGTTTGAATGTAATGATAATGCGACTGTAAATCCCAAAAAGATTTGGCAAAATTTAAGGGTATAATTACTTTTTTCAATACTTTTTAGGTGGAACAGGCTCAACTTTACTCAAAGACTTCATTGTAATTACACAAAAAGAGTGCAATTTCTGTGAAACAGGCTACAATCGGAACAGTCTTTAGATAAACATCTCCCAACAGTCATATTACTTTTATATGCAGTGGTGAGTTTTTTTTAAAGCAGTTAGTCAAAGGTGATGTGGGACAAGAACACTCACTTATGGCGTTTACTTTCATATTCAGAAGTCGGTTTAAACAACGGCTTCGCACTTAAGCTAGAAACACCTCCCAAGGGAGGCGTAAAAATTCCGAAAATATAAGTGGCAAATCAGCCAAGCCCTCTATTTTCGGTTGTCAAAAAGCTCATTTATAAGAGCACTAAAAACATCTTGAGTAATTGATTCTGCAAGGAGCATGAGGAACGCGGCATGAACCAGGCTAACAACGTACTCGAAAGCATTTATCAGCCTGACCTAGAAAGAATGAATCAGCCTGAGCTCGAGTTAGAAGAACTCTTAATCGAGGATGAAGAGGACTTGCTTATTAACGATGAAGGCGACGATGAATTTTTAGAGCCTCAGTCTGATGAGGACGACGCAAAGTCTGGGAAAGCCGCTAAATCGCGTCGCCGGACCCAAAGCAAGAAAAAGCACTACACCGAAGATTCGATTCGGCTTTACTTGCAAGAAATTGGTCGTATTCGCCTGCTTCGAGCAGATGAAGAAATTGAACTGGCACGAAAGATTGCCGACTTGCTGGAATTAGAAAGAGCACGTGAAAAACTTTTAGAACAGTTGGATCGCGATCCTAAGGACAGCGAATGGGCAGAAGCAGTGCAACTGCCGCTACCAGCATTTCGTTATCGCCTGCATGTTGGTCGCAGGGCGAAAGATAAAATGGTGCAATCTAACCTGCGCCTAGTAGTTTCAATTGCTAAGAAGTATATGAATCGTGGCTTGTCCTTCCAAGACTTAATTCAGGAAGGTAGCCTAGGATTGATTCGCGCTGCTGAAAAGTTTGACCACGAAAAAGGTTATAAGTTTTCTACATACGCTACGTGGTGGATTCGTCAAGCAATTACTCGTGCGATCGCTGACCAATCTCGCACTATCCGACTTCCGGTTCATCTTTATGAAACCATTTCTCGGATTAAGAAAACCACTAAACTACTTTCTCAAGAAATGGGTCGCAAACCCACCGAAGAAGAAATCGCTACTCGTATGGAAATGACCATCGAGAAGCTACGATTTATTGCTAAATCTGCACAATTGCCGATTTCTTTAGAAACTCCTATTGGTAAAGAGGAAGATTCCCGACTCGGCGATTTTATCGAGTCAGATGGCGAAACTCCAGAAGACCAAGTTTCCAAAAATCTCCTACGCGAAGACCTAGAAAAAGTCCTCGACAGTCTTAGCCCCCGCGAACGCGATGTTCTTAGACTGCGCTACGGCTTGGATGACGGTCGGATGAAGACTCTAGAGGAAATTGGACAAATTTTCAACGTTACCCGTGAACGGATTCGTCAAATTGAGGCGAAGGCACTCCGCAAGTTACGCCACCCAAATCGTAACAGCGTTCTCAAAGAATATATTAGGTAGTTAGTAGGATCGTGGTTAGTGCTTAGTGGTTATTGCTTACGGTTAAATTAATAACCAACAACCAACCACTAACAACTAAGTAGCGAGGCACAATTAAATATAAGATAAAACCTCACCCTCAATCCCTCTCCTTACCAAGGAGAGCGAAGCCGGAGGCAGCGTGAGGTTTTATATTTAATTTGACCCACTTACTTAACTAACAAGGATTAACAATCAAAAATTCTAAAAAACCTGGGAGTGTTGATTCACTCCCAGGTTTTTTTATTTATTAAAATATTTATCGTTTTAAATACTACAGGATGCCCCAAAAGTGCAGAAAGCCTTGACCAGAGAAGAGTTCAATCAAAGCGGCGGCTAAAAAGCCAATCATTGCCAAGCGACCGTTCCAAATTTCTGCTTGTGGGGTAAAGCCCCAACGCCAAGCATTGCGATCATCGATTACGGGGGTGGTAACTTTTGTTGTGTTTTGCATGGTTGGGACTCCAAAGTGGATTTACGAAACTTTGTTACTCTATGTAAACTAATATAACAATATTTTTCCCAAATGCAACATAATATTTAAAATTTTGTGATGTTTTTTTGACTTTGATAGCAATCACTGATATTAAGAACAGACTAAGGAATCCACTTGAAGCGAATCACCAAGGCTCAGGTTACAGAGCTTTTCAGTTTTCCTTTGTCACAATTAATTATATTTATTGATATATAGTTGCAACTAGATTATCTATTTTAGTGTCAGATATCAAGTTTTTTTACTTTAGCTTTCATGTTCTGTGTGGATGCCGCTCTACACAGTCCTTTAAATTAGTAGTAATTATTTGCATTTAAATAGTAGAGACGTTCCGCCGGAACGTCTCTACTACTCAGGTGAGTTTTGTGGATTGAAAGATTAAACTTTGTGAGAAAAATTAACTTTGCAAAAATTTATAGTTGGTTTCAGCTTTAATATCACCAACTTCATACAGCAAATCGAGGCGCTGGTTCAACCACGCCTCGATTTACTGCAAGTTAGCTTGTCGCACAATCAACATCACCCTGCTTAAGAACGCACTTCGGCAACAGTGATGATTTTTTCATCGCGATTAAGTTGGAGAATGCTTTCACCTGTAGCGTCTCTGCCTAATAAAGGTACGGTTTCTACCGAAAGGCGCACTACCCGCTCTCGATTTGTTACTAGCGCTACCTCAGAAGAAGCGATCGCCATTACCATACCAGCTAAGTTGTCAGTTTTATTTTTGAACTTCAGCGCTTGCGTACCCAAATCACCGCGATTAGCTAGTTTGAAATCCTTCAATGGTATTCGTTTGGCATATCCTTCTTGAGTAACCAACAACAGATTATTATCTTTACTAAATGTTACACAGCCGACCATTTGCTGATGTTTCAACAGCCGTAATGCTTGCAAACCGACAGCAGTACGACCCATAATCGTTAATTGTTCATCATTTACCGGAAACCGCAACAGTCGCCCACCGGAACTGGCAACAATCAGATGTTCTCCAGGAGTAGTGAATTGGCTAAATAACAATTCATCATCGTCTTTTAGCTTTAAAATTGTAATTCCGCGACGAGTCAGGTTAGTCAATTCCCCAAGGGAGAGGCGCTTAATTCGTCCCAGCTTTGTCAAAAGAATTATTTGAGAAGTTTCGGGGTTTTCTGGTAGCACAAAGCGGTTGATAACAGGTTCTTGAGAGCCTTGAGCAGTATTACTGAGCATGGTTATCAGGGGTTTTCCCCGTGGAAAACGTCCAGTAGTTGGGGGAATGTCTCCCACGTTCACAGGGTAGACTTTGCCACCACTAGTTAATACCATTAACTCTTTGTCTGTATCAGTTACTGCTGTTTGGATAATGAAGTCATTATCCGGCAAACCGTTGTCAGCTTTGGGCTTTTTAGCTGATGGTTGAGTACGACGAACATACCCCCGCTGGCTAAACTCTAAAACAACTTGTTCTGCTGGGTCTTCTGATTTGGGATTTGGGATTTGGGATTTGGGATTCTCCTTATCTGGTTGTCTTTTAGTCTGGTCGTCTTGCTGTCCCTTGGTTTGGGTATCAAGAGCTAAAAGTTTGGTACGACGAGCATCGCTGTACTTGCGCTTGAGACTACGCAAGTCTTTTTTCAGTGCCTTGAGTAACTCTTTTCTGTCGTTGAGCAACCGTTGTAATAATTCAATTTCTTCAGTTAATTGCTCAAATTCCCGTTGTAAATTTTGCTGTTCTAAACTGGTGAGACGTCGCAGGGGCATAGCTAAAATTGCATCTGCTTGGACTTCAGTCAAATCCAGCAGGCTACACAGATCGATTTTTGCGCTAGCACCATCAGCTGCTTGCCGCAAAATTTCAATCACATCATCTAAGTTAGATAATGCTTTTAGCAAGCCGTCGAGCAAATGCAGCCGACTTTGTGCATTTTGCAATTCGTTAGTGTAGCGACGGTTGAGAGTCTGTTCGCGGAAGCTTAAAAACTCTTGCAGGAGGTGACGTAAACTTAGCTGGCGCGGTTGTCCATCAACGATCGCTAAAAGAATTGCCCCAAAATTAGTTTGCAGAGCGGTTTGGTGATACAAATGCTGGAGAACATCTTGTTCTTTAGTATCGCGCTTAAGTTCAATAACCACGCGCATACCTTCGCGATCGCTTTCATCCCGAAGATCGGAGATTCCTTGCAAGCGACCTTGATTGACTAATTCCGCTACTTTCTCAATCCAGGCTGCCTTATTCACTTGATAAGGCAATTCTGTGATGATAATTGCTGTTCGCCGTTTGCTACCCCTAACTGGTGCAATTTCCTCTATTTGGGCAACTCCTCGCAGCACAATACTACCCTTACCTGTGCTGTATGCCTCGCGAATGCCAGCATCACCAATGATTTCCCCGCCGGTGGGAAAATCTGGACCCGGAATTAACTGATATAATTTTTCATTACTTAAATCAGGATTGTCGATTAAGGCAATTAACCCATCAACTACTTCTCCTAAGTTGTGCGGTGGAATATTCGTCGCCATCCCTACCGCAATCCCCGCACAGCCATTTAGCAACAAGAACGGTAACTGTGCTGGTAGCACTGTTGGTTCTTGCTGGGAATTATCGAAGTTACCGATAAATTCGACTGTTTCTTCACCAATTTCAGTCAGCATTCCCTCATGGCTGATAGCTGCAAGGCGCGTTTCTGTGTAGCGCATCGCTGCGGGTGGGTCGTTATCCACACTGCCAAAGTTGCCATGTCCTGCCAATAAGGGATAGCGACTGGAAAACTCCTGCACCAACCTTACCAAAGCGTCATAAACCGATTGGTCGCCGTGGGGATGATATTTACCCAGTACGTCTCCGACTACACGAGCGCACTTACGATAGGGTCTGTCAGGGGTTAAACCGAGTTCGTGCATGGCATATAAAATGCGCCGATGCACTGGTTTTAAGCCATCACGCACGTCTGGTAACGCCCGCCCGACAATCACACTCATGGCATATTCAAGGTAAGACCGCTGCATCTCCGTGTGCAGGGCTGTGGTGATTACCTGTCCCGTTGAGAGAAGGTTTAACTGTTTTGCCATGAGTTTTTTCCCTGAATTTTCACTACACAAAAATCTCTATAAATGAACACAGCAGCAACCACAGCATAACGGATCAAATGAAATCAAACACAAAATCTTGACAGTCATAAGGCAAAAATCAGTAGTATTATCGGTCATATGACGGGAATACACATTGATTCTTTTAAAGTAGGCAGACAACTGTTTTGAACGACGTGGTAATACCCCTTACCCCTATAAGTTAAATTCTCATGAAAACTGTTTTGATTGTCGAAGACGATCTGATTAATGCTCGTGTTTTTTCCAAAATTTTGACCAAGCGCGGTGGCTTGGAGGTGAAACACACTGAAAATGTAGAAGAGGTAATGAAAATTGCCTCTTCAGGTGAAGCAGACATCATTTTGATGGATGTTTCTCTCTCACGAAGTGTTTACCAAGGTAAATCTGTTGATGGTATCAAGATTACACAAATGTTGAAATCAGATCCACAAACAGCAAATTTACCTGTTATTTTGGTAACTGCACACGCGATGGAAGGCGATCGCGAGAACTTTCTCAAGCAAAGCGGTGCTGATGGTTACATCTCTAAACCAGTTGTTGACCATCAACAGTTTGTTGACCAAATTATCGCATTGCTACCTAAACAGGACAATTAACAATTTTATTTAGTAACAGTCGCCCAACATATTGAGGGGCGACTGTTTACTTTACTAACTTAGTATAGATGTACTGTTAAATGTGCTTTTTAGCAAGGGGGGAATTGGGAGTGGGGGAGTGGAAGAGTGGAGGAGAAATTTTTCCCTGTCCCCCCTTGGACTGAACCTGGACAAAAATGGACAGCCTTCTACATACACTGTCTGTGATGCCCCATGAATATTTCACGCGCAAGGCTGTCCATTTTTGTCTAACATGAGTGAAACCCCTCTCCCACTCTTCCCTTCTCCCCCTCCTACTATTTTGGAGGCTGCTGTCTATTGACTGGTGGGTTTTCCTTTGGCTGGAGGGCATCTTGAATGCGAGGTAATTCAAGGAATTTCTTCGTATCAGCTAAAAGGCGATTGCCCCAAAGATTTTCCTTGAGGAAACTCAAATCACCATAGCGTTCGTCGATTCGCAGTGCAGCTTCTCCCATTGCCAAAGCTGAAGCGCGATCGCCTTTAGTATACATAGCTACTGCCAATGCTAATAAAGGTTCTGCCGCTTGCTTCTCAAGGGCAACAGCCGTTTGCCATTGCTTAATTGCGCCGGGGATATTGCCCTGTTCGTAGTTAATTAACCCGACGTTGTTAATCGCGGGCCAGAATTTTTTGTCAGCGGCTACTGCTTTATTGTATTGGGCGATCGCTTCTGGCAATCTACTCAGCTTATAGTAAGCATTGCCTAAATTAAACAAGCCCTCTGAGTCGTTGGGTTTTAAGTTCAAACCCGCTTGATAATACCCAAGCGCTGCTTCATACTTTTCCTGCTGAAAATTAGCTGAACCTAGAGCAAACTGAACGTCAGCATTCTTGGGATTGAGAGATTGTGCCTTATTTAAAGCAGAAATCGCCGTATCCACCTGCTTGTTTTGCAAATACAAGCCGCCTAAGAGAAACCATACTTTATCGTTCTTAGGAGCAAGTTGAGTTGCCAGCTTTGCTCTGGGTAAAGCCATTTCCGTCTGTTTAAACTGTGCTAGTTGAGCCGCTTCTTGTGCCAGACTCAACCCCTGCTGCTCTAATTTAGCTGTATCAAGTTGCACTGTATGAGGAATCAATGCCTGTGCATGAGCTGCTCTTGGCAAACTACATAAACTACAGGCAACTAAAAGCGAAATTAATCTAACTAATTTGGGCACACTAACGCCTCTTAACCACAAATCTAAAGATTCTTTCAGCTAGCTTAAACGATCTAAGCTATGAGCGACAGCTAAATTTTACATTAGAGACTAGGGACTAGGGATTAGGGATTAGGAAAAGTCTGTTTGCCATTTCTTTTCCAATCCCCAGTCCACAGTCCCCAATACCCAGTCTTCAGGCTGATAACTCATGACTAAAGTCACCCGTTAAGGTGAAGTGATTTGTCAGTACATCAGGTTAGTATGATAAAAAACTTAAGTAAATATAAATTATCTTTTATCTTCCTCAATCAGACAATCCTGAATTTGCCGCACCACAGAAAAATTCAAAAGATAACCCTTACACAACTTTTGATTAGTAACTTCCTCAACTTGTTGAAGCGCTTCTCAATCACCAACCCGCATCAATTTTCATAGGCTACTATATAATATGACTACGCACATAGAAGTCCCTGTATTTGGTAAAGTAAAAAATCCATTCCGCTGGCTGATGGGGATGATGGCAGCTGGGGTGGTGGTTGTTGGCGCAACGACGACATACACGTTTGTAAATGAAGGTACACGCAAACAGGATATTACGCAACTAACTGTGCCAGTGGAAGCGAAAAACGTCACTTTGCGAATTACCACTAGTGGTAAGGTGGTACCGGTTCAAAGCGTGAACATTAGCCCGAAAAATCCGGGAACCTTAAAACAATTGTATGTTGAACAAGGCGATCGCGTGCAAACAGGGCAAATTCTTGCCAGGATGGATAGTGCAGGCATTGAAGCGAGAATCCAGCAATTTAACGCTTCTTTAGCTCAATCTCAGGCTCAATTAGCCGAAGCTGAAGCCGGAAGTCGTCCCCAAGAAATTGCTCAATCGAAAGCGCGTTTGTCACAAGCCCAAGCGCAATTAGCCCAAGCACAAGCGGGAAATCGCCCTCAAGAAATTGCTCAAGCTCAAGCTTTGGTAGATGCAGCTCAAGCAAAGGTGAACTATACCAACGAACAAGTAAAGCGTTACCAATATTTGTACCAGCAAGGTGCAGAAAAAAAACAACTACTGGATCAAGCTGTCAGCGAAGACAATGCAGCCAAAGCTAATTTGCAAGAAGCGCAAAAACGATTGTCGCTGCAACAAGCTGGTAGCCGTTCCGAAGAAATCGCTCAACGCCAAGGAACTGTAGAAGAAGCAAAAGCGCAGTTGCGGTTGTTGGAAAATGGCACCCGTCCGGAAATAATTAATCAGCGGAAAGCAGCTGTGGCGTCAGCTCAGGCTCAATTGAAGGCAGAGCAAGTAAATTTAGAAGAGACGATTATCCGCGCACCTTTTGCGGGAATTGTCACCCAGAAGTATGCCAACATTGGCGCGTTTGTCACTCCGACAACTTCGGCTTCAAGTAGTGCATCAGCAACTTCTAGTTCAATTGTCGCTGTTGCACGAGGTTTAGAAGTGCTAGCTCAAGTCCCCGAAGCTGATATCGGCAGAATTAAAGAGGGACAATCGGTGGAAATTGTCGCCGATGCTTATCCAGATCAAGTTTTTAAAGGACGTGTACGCCTAATTTCCCCAGAAGCAGTGGTAGAACAAGGTGTAACATCCTTTCAAATACGGGTTGCACTTGATACAGGCGCAGATAAACTGCGTTCTGGCTTAAATGTTGATTTGACGTTCTTAGGCGATCGCTTATCAAATGCTTTAGTGTTACCAACGGTGGCGATTGTTACTGAAAAAGGTCAAACGGGTGTGTTGATCCCAGATGAGAAAAATAAACCCCAGTTTCGCGAAGTTACAATCGGTTCGCAAATAAAAGACCAAACTCAGATTTTAGAGGGAGTTAAACAAGGCGATCGCGTCTTTATTAACCCTCCAAAAGATTACAAGATCGAAAAGGCGCGAGAACAAGAAAAAAAATGAACATTCTCGAAAGCGTCAAAATGGCAGGGACAACTCTGCTATCAAATAAGTTACGCAGTGCCCTGACAATGTTGGGTATTGTGATCGGTAATGCCTCGGTGATTGCTATGATTGGCATCGGGCAAGGTGGACAAAAGTATGTTAATAAGCAACTTGAGTCCTTGGGACCAAACGTAATATTTGTAATTCCCGGTAATCAAGAAACTGAGCGCATTTCCCGTGATGTGCCAAAAACATTAGTATTGGAAGATGCTGTTGCGATCGCTTCTCAAGTGCCAACAATAGCGGGTGTGACTGCCGAGTTAAACAGCAGACAGGTGGTGACTTACCGTAACCGAAACACCGATGTTAACATCATTGGTACGACTCCTTCCTTTTTAGTAGTGCGCGATTTTGAAACTGCGAAAGGACGGTTTTTCACCGATATAGACATGAAGCGCAGCAACCAAGTTGTTGTGTTGGGTGCTGATTTGGCAGAAAAACTTTTTGGTAATGCTAACCCCATCGGGCAGCAAATGCGAATCAAAAATGCCAGCTTTCAAGTAATTGGAGTACTAGGAGCAAAAGGTTCCAGCGTCGGGGCAGATTACGACGAAGCAGCAATGACACCGGTCACCACCTCGGCAAATCGACTGGTGGGTAAGACTTCTCCTTATGGATTGGAGGTAACTTATATCGTCGCTTCGGCGAAGAATTCAGACAGTGTAGATGCAGCGGAGTTTCAAATTACTAACTTGCTGCGACTGCGACACAAAGTAATTGATGAAAATGACTTTACCATCCGCACTCAAAAAGATGCACTGCAAACTGTCGGTCAAATTACCGGTGCGTTAACAATTATGCTAGCAGCGATCGCGGGCATTTCTTTAATCGTCGGTGGGATTGGCATCATGAATATTATGCTTGTTTCCGTCACCGAACGCACCCAAGAAATTGGATTGCGAAAAGCGATCGGCGCAACTCAGCAAGATATCTTGCTACAGTTCATGATTGAGGCAGTAATTGTCTCAGCCGCTGGTGGCTTAATTGGCACTGGAATTGGTATCGGTGGCATTATGCTAGTAGGAGCGCTGACTCCTTTAGAAGCGGCAATTTCTCCTGTAGCGATCGCTTTTGCAGTTAGCATTTCTGGTGGTATTGGTTTGTTCTTTGGTGTTGTCCCCGCACGTCGCGCGGCTCAACTTGATCCGATTGTCGCGCTACGTAGTGCTTAAAAAAGTATTTGTAGAGACGCGAGGAACATCGCGTCTGTTAAAGAGATTTATTACAGTTGAAAACAATTTAAATATATGGATGAAAACATCATGAATATGGAAAAAAAAAATAATTTTAACTCCTCACTTTTAACTCCTAACTCCGGTAAAGACGCGATTAATCGCGTCTCTACTCCTGAATCATCACTTTCTCAAAAAACTACGATTATTCGGATTGAGAATGTCTTTAAAATTTATGGTAGCGGTGAAACAGAGGTCAAGGCACTTAATGATGTCAACCTGATTATAAAAGAAGGTGAATATTGTTCGATTATGGGACCTTCTGGTTCTGGTAAATCGACGGCAATGAATATTATCGGTTGTCTGGATCGCCCCACATCAGGACATTATTATTTAGATAATGTTGATGTGGCACAAGTAGACGATGGTCCGTTGGCGCATATTCGCAACAAAAAGTTAGGATTTGTGTTTCAACAATTCCACTTATTGCCCCAACTATCGGCATTAGAAAATGTAATTTTGCCGATGGTGTATGCGGGTGTGAGTAACAGCGAAAGACGCGATCGCGCAGCCGAAGCACTTCGTAGAGTAGGCTTAGAAAACCGTCTGAACAACAAACCAACTCAACTATCAGGAGGACAACAACAAAGAGTAGCGATCGCTCGTGCCATTGTCAACCGTCCCGTCGTCCTCCTGGCTGATGAACCCACCGGCGCACTTGATTCCCGCACAACCCAAGAAGTATTAGATATCTTTAGCGAACTTAACGCTAGTGGTATGACCGTTGTTATGGTAACTCATGAGCCAGAAGTTGCCCGCCAAACTCAACGCATAGTTTGGTTTCGCGATGGTCAAGTGGTACACTCCAACATGAAACCATCCGACTTAACTCACATGTAGTAAGTACAAAGCCTACTTCAAATAGGCGCTATTCACGCTTACTACAAATAATCACCTACCGCTAGCGCAAGTTCTATTAATTAAAGACTTGACGTTTTACCAGTTTGTGCTTGCGTCTCAATCGGCTTGACATCGGTGTAGCCCATATGACCGACAATTGTTCTAAATATTGACATTTGCTCTTCAAATTCGAGTTTTTCTGTTTGGGAAACTAGATTATTTATCTCCTCACTAGCATTGTAATCTTCTGGTATCCCAACTATTTTTTTCTCATCCATACCTATTGCCCAAGCATACCAAACCAATAGCTGGTTATTTTCTTTGATAGCGCCATAAGCACGAGAATATTCTGTATCTTTGCGGTTAACAATATCCCGCATAACGTTTAATTGCTGTTCTTCAGACAATTCATAATAATCTCCTAGCAATAATGGTGCTAGTTCTGGTTCCGCAGCAGCCGGTGCCGCTGGAGTAATTGAACTACCCATTTTTTTATAAACAAGATAAAACCAAGCAAGTTTAGCATCAGTATCTAGCTTGTTAAACGCTTCCACCGCTTTTTGAGTTGTTTCGGTCTGGGCTTGAGAATCGTTTTTATTGGAACTTGCAGTCATAATTTATCTCCCAGGTTATTTAATCGAATTCAATCAGCGTAAAAAAGTTCAAAGTAATACCTGTTTAACTGTTGACTATTAACGGCTTTGTTATCGACCTCCAAGAGAAAGAGTTTTAGAAATTAAAGCTAAAAAAATTTATCTACCTTTCAATAGAGGTAAAAATCTATCTATAGATGCCAAGAAGATGAGACATCACCTTGTTACGATTACCTCATAAATAAAAAAAGTTACTTAGGGGGTTAGTTATGCCTGATGAAGTGAAGCCCAATCTAGCCGAAGCTTCTACGCAAGACGCACAATTAGCTGCTGAAAATATCCTTAGTGGTGAAGAAAAAGCGCCAGCAGTCGATATGGATGCAGATTACAAAGCCGCACAGCAATACAGCGTCAGTGATGTTGACCGCACAGCCGAAGGTAAAGCAGCAGCGGAAGCTGCAACTGCACCTAAGTTTGAGGTGTCAAAACAAGAAGAAACAAAAACGCAAGCACAGCCAACTGGTAACCCCGATGATTATATGAATATGGCAAAGGATGTTGGCAATTTCGCAAATAAAGATGCTACTAATGTCACTGATGAGCTGGTAGAAGAAGCTTTAAAAAAAGGTCAACCTGGAAAGTAAGTTTTTCTATGTTCTGGTAATTCGTAATAACTTTTATCTGAATTACCAATAATCAATTTTCAATTAGCAATTTTTTATCACTTCTAGCAGTTGACTTGGTTGGTCAATCAAAAAGTTGGGATTTTGCTTACTTAATACTTCTTGTGAATTGAAGCCCCAAGTCACTGCAATCACTTTGATATTTGCTTTTTTTGATGCTTCTATATCTCTAGTTTCATCGCCAACATAAATAACTTCTTCAGTTTTTAGTTGCCTTTGCCTTAATACGTTATTAATTATTGTTGTTTTACCAAAAATTGTCACTCCTGAGTAGATAAACTCAAATAAACTGTCTAAATCGTTTATTTGAAGAAAGTCTCTGACATTATCTTTAGAATTAGAGGTAATGATTCCTAGGGTATTACCATCATTTTTAAGTTCTATTAATGCTTCTTTAATTCCGGGAATTGGTTTGAACTCGTGTATTTTATTTTTTAATTCTGATTTAACTTTTTTGACTAAAAAAGGTATCTTGAAAACAGAGATACCTGAGTACTTAATAATTTCTCTAGAAGTAAAATTCCTGAGAAGGGCAAGTTCCTCCGGAGTAATTTGTATATAATCAAATTCTAGGGCTAAACGATTAGCAATACTTACTAGAGCATCTACTGTATCGGCAATTGTGCCATCAAAATCGAAAATAATTACTTTTTGGGTCATCTGAAGTATAAAGTATAAAGAGAGAAGTATGAAATTCTTCATACTTCATGCTTTCTTTAAGCAAGTATTTGTATATTTTGTCATTTTTTAGCCTTGACTTTAGCTTGCTTAAATGCCCTATGCATCTAGTTTGTTGTCCAGATTAGCACGGGCATTCCTTCGTAACATTTCTGGTTTAATCCGTCTGAATGCGGATGCCCGAAATTGTCTATCCCACTCGTCATCTGAGATTTGGGCTAATTCTACCAGCTTCGGCGCAAGATTCCCAGAGTAAGGTTGAAACTCTGCCACATCCGTTTCCTTTGCAAAACGCTGATTCCAAGGACAAACATCTTGGCAAATATCGCAACCAGCAACCCAGCCTTGCAAATGGGGTGTAATTGTCTCTGGCAATTTTTCTGCCCGATTTTCAATTGTATGATATGCTATGCAACGATTGGCATCTATTACAAACTCTTGAGTAATTGCACCGGTAGGGCAAGCGTCAAGACAACGAGTACAAGTACCGCAGTGTTGTGTATGCGGGCGATCGCTCTTCAGTTCCAGATTCGTCAACACTTCTCCCAAAAATAGCCAAGAGCCATATTCCCTAGTTATTACATTACCATTTTTCGCAATCCAGCCAATTCCGGCTTGTTGCGCCCAGACTTTATCTTGTACTGGTCCTGTATCTGCATAACCAAGCGCTTGAATACCAACTCCTTGCTCTTGCAACCAGGTAGTCAGTGCCTTGAGTTTTTTATGCATGACTTTGTGATAATCCCGTCCCCAGCCATAACGCGACATTTTAGCGTATTCCTCACCTTCAGGGCGTTGGTGAGGTGTGTAATAATTTAAGGCAACACAAATGAGCGATCGCGCTTCTGGCATTACTAACCGAATATCCTGACGCTTCGGCAAAGCCATCCATTCCATATCCGCGTGATAACCCAGTTCTAGCCATGCTTGCAATCGCTGCGCGTTTCTAGCATCCGTCTCATCTACAGCTGCAATTCCAACTTTGTGAAATCCTAATTCTAAGGCTTTTTCCTTTACTACACTGCTGCTCGTTGCAGGAAACTGATTCATTTTTCTTATCTAAATTTGCCCAGTGAGCGGGATTTCTATTGTAAACCATGCAGTTAATACATGTATTTTGTGTTTGATCACAGGATTATTTGTAAAATTAAGTTGCAATTTGTAAATAAATATTGCATTATATAAATTAAGAGGTAGTTCAACGCAGAGTCATGGAAGTCTTCCACTGCTTTGCAGGTTACTTAATTAACCGACTGTGGTGCAATCATGACATTCACTTCAGATTCAACTTCAATGCGCTTTTCTAAGACTTTGAATTGTTGACCCTCTTGCCGATTAATCGTTTTAAGATTTCCTCACCAACCTCAAACAGCTAATGCTGCTTCTTTTATCTTCGTGTTGAAGAAATAAAAGGAGCAGCTTTTATTTGCTCCCCATTTTTTCTTGCATCGCGGGCGTCACATTTAGCAGCAACGTATTAATGCTGAAATTGTACAAACACAATAAACATTAGTCTTTCTCAATAGAACGCAAAGGTAAGATTTATAGTTTACGCTCCGGAAAGCATGATGTGTAACATTTAGGCTTTAGATAACTCTTTATATCTGACTTACACCCAACCTTCAACAAAGCGATCGCAAAGGTGAAAAATCAGGACAAAAGCTGGGTAAACTGGCTCAGTTTGATTTTGATGGTAACTTACTGAAAACCTAGCATGACGGTGGACTGGTCAACGTATCGGCGGATTTAGCGATCGCCACAGCAAAGTTTGGTCACTTTAGCAATATGCTTTTGGTAGCAAATTTGGGCTATAAAACAATTACATCTTTTGACATAAATACTAAACAAGCGCGCGATCGCACTATTACTTTTTACCTTACTCCGCAACTGTGGCACAATAAAAAGCGGTAATAAGAAAAGTATTGATAAGGTAATAAGCGTGAGTCCTACTGCTCAAACCACGGCTAATACGCGTCGGGTAGTGTTTCCATTTACGGCAATTGTCGGTCAGGAAGAAATGAAACTGGCGCTGCTGTTAAATGTGATTGACCCGAAAATTGGTGGTGTAATGATTATGGGCGATCGCGGCACCGGCAAATCCACAACTATTCGGGCGCTGGCTGATTTATTGCCAGAAATTCCCGTGGTTGCCAATGACCCCTTCAACAGTGACCCCAGCGACCCTGATATGATGAGCGATGAAGTTCGCGCAGCTGTTGAACAAGGCGAGGAAATTCCTGTAGTTCAGAAAAAAGTCATAATGGTTGACTTGCCTCTAGGAGCTACAGAAGACCGAGTTTGCGGTACTATCGATATTGAAAAGGCTTTATCTGAAGGTGTAAAAGCCTTTGAACCGGGACTTTTGGCAAAAGCTAACCGGGGTATACTTTATGTGGATGAAGTCAACTTGCTCGATGACCACTTGGTAGACGTGCTACTAGACTCTGCCGCCAGCGGGTGGAACACGGTAGAACGAGAAGGTATTTCTATTAGACATCCGGCACGTTTTGTGCTAGTGGGTTCTGGAAACCCAGAAGAAGGTGAACTGCGCCCTCAATTGCTTGACCGTTTTGGAATGCACGCCGAAATTCGCACCGTGAAAGAACCCGCTTTGCGAGTGGAAATCGTGGAGCAAAGAGCCGAATTTGACCAAAATCCACTGGAATTTGTTGATAAAAACCAAACTAGTCAAGAAGCATTACAAGAGAAAATTGTCAATGCTCAGAAGCTTTTGCCTTCAGTAAAAATTGATTATGACTTGCGGGTAAAGATTTCGGAAGTTTGTTCGCAACTTGATGTAGATGGCTTGCGTGGTGACATTGTAACCAACCGCGCTGCTAAAGCGATCGCTGCATTTGAAGGACGCACCGAAGTAACAATTGATGATATCCGTCGCGTAATTACTCTATGTCTGCGTCACCGATTGCGGAAAGACCCCTTAGAATCGATTGATTCTGGCTACAAAGTCGAAAAAACCTTTAGCCGCGTCTTTGGGGTAGAAGTAACCGAAGATACTACACAAGCAAACGGTACAGGTCAAAAGCTAGGGGCTAGAGGCTAGGGGCTAGGGGCTAGGAATAATACAATATTAATAATTTTTACCCTAGTTCCTAATCCCTAATCCCCAGTCCAAGCGTCCCTAGTCCCCAATCCCCAGTCCCTAGTTATGAGATTTTGGCATTTTTGGTTCCAGACTTTTGTGATATCTAGCCAATACAACCCACCTCGGTTTGTAGAGTTATTGATGCTAATGCTGGCGATCGCTATGCTAGCAATTGCGACTGTTATACCCGACAGACCTTTTTTGATACTGGGGTTGAGCTTAGTAGTTGGAGCATCTTTTTCCATCTTAGTGCGAGAAGCGATCGCTCCCTCACCCCAAACGCGAATCACTCAAATTACAGCACTCCTATTGCTCATCATCACCATCTATGGCTTTGCCGACATCATCAAAACTCTTTAAAAAGTTAGGAGTTGTAAGTCTGTACGGGAATTAAGAGTTATGAGTTTTATTTTTCACTCCTGACTCCTGACTCCTGACTTTGTTACTCCTGACTCCTGACTCCTTACTTTCTCACTCCTGACTCCTGAATCCTCACTTTTTCAGTCACCACCCCTGCATTTCCACAAGTTCCATACACAATTCATTAATTTGCTCTAAGTCAGGTTTATGTGGCAAAGTTGATTTTTGGTAAACACTTTCCATTTGAGCTACTAAATCTTCTGCCATTTTCATTACCTGCTCATAAGAATACTCACCATTGAGAATTGCTCTTAAATCTTCGGCATCACCAGCAATTCGTCTATCTACAATAACTTCTCCTGTACGTAATATATCTACTCCGCTACGTAGTAATCGAATACAGTGCATCCCATGCTTGAGGTCAAAACCTGACTTCTTTTCCATTTCAGCCCTAGCAGGATTTCTATTTTCCTGCCAGGATAAGTAAGCTTTCCATTCTCTTAAAGCAACTTGGTAACTTTGACTTTTCTTAAGCAAGCGAATAAAATCTTTGCGGCTATTTGTCAGATTTTGTGTATAGTCTAAAGTCTCATCAGGTAAAGTATATTGTTTCAGCACTCCTTTGAAGTCGATATCAGCCGTCAACAACTGATATAATTGTTCGGCTTCTGACAAAAACTCAATTCTTCCTCTAATTAAGAGATAAAGATACTCCAGAAAGGCATTTAACTCATCTTTGCTAAGGGTTGCTTCTTCTTCTATGCCAAAATCAGGTGGTAGTGGTTTATTTTGCGGTGGATGTAACAACCACTTGCGATGACTTTCCATTTTTTTGATTTGAGCAAAAGCGTAACCAGAATAAGTATGCTTTACCTTTTTGCTCAAAAATAGCTCTTTGTGGTTAATTAAATGCTGTCCTACGTTCGTTAATACAGGATATTCATTCAACCACAGCAATTCTAAAACGTTGGGATTTGCTCCCGCTAATAACTGAATGATTTTTCTTAATTCGTAGATAACGGTGTCTTTGTTTCCATCCAAAAACGGAAAAATTCCTGGCTCATCCCAACCAGCATCTTTTTGTTCAATGCGGTCAAATCCTAAATAATATCTTTTGGGTGCGATAAAAACCCCACGATAATCATAGTCTGAACTCGGACGATTTAAACCATAGCCGTGGCTACCTGCCAAACCTATAAAAATCGCTCTTTGTTCAACTTCGATTCTTTTCATAGTCAGTTGAAGGGGACTGGGGACTGGGGACTGGGGACTAAGAGAAATAAGAAGGTATTTATTTCCGCTTTTTACAGTTTGTCAAGCAGGAGAAAAAAAGAAAAATGCGCGATCAGTTGAATAAAATACAGCCATCCTAACTCATGAGTTTTCAGAGTAGGATAAAAAAACTGAGCAACGGGTAACGTTACTCAGAATTCATGGTGTTGTTCTGTGTCTCTAATAGCTACACACTCAAAAATGAAGATTTCGCTAATTAACTTAAATTAAGAGCAAATTTTATCTGAGAAATCTTTCTTGACTGAACTATACTGTATAGATATAATAGTAAATTGGCTGTCTCATTCCTGCTCGGATCAGGTAGATACACAGCAAAAGCTGGATTCATGCGATCGCGATCGCTACTCCACAAGAGATAGAAGCCAGCTACCTGTACGGCATCTTCAAGGATAATTATTTCATGACTTACGCAATCATTGAAACTGGCGGCAAACAACTAAGAGTTGAACCAGGTCGCTTTTACGATATTGAACTACTTCATATCGAAGCAGAAGAGAAAGTTACTATAGATGCAGTGCTGTTAGTCCAGCACGATGGTGAAGTTACTATTGGACAGCCGTTAGTGACAGGGGCAACTGTAGAAGGAACAGTGATGCGACATTTTCGCGATCGCAAAGTTCTAGTCTACAAGATGAAACCGAAAAAGAAAACCCGCAAAAAGCGCGGACATCGCCAAGAAGTCACCAGGCTGATGATTGATTCTATCAACTTGAACGGTTCGGTATTTACTGCACCTTCTGGTGCAACTGCTGAAACTGAAGAAGCAGAAGCAACACCTGTTGAAGCAACTGTTGTTGAATAATATATAAGGAAATTGGGAATTGGGCTTTTTCCCTTTTCCCCTCTTCAAATTCCCACTACCCACTAGACAAGAGGAAATTATGGCTCATAAGAAAGGAACAGGTAGTACCCGTAACGGACGTGACTCTAATGCTCAACGTCTAGGTGTGAAGCGCTTCGGTAGTGAAACTGTCCGGGCTGGTAACATTCTAGTACGTCAGCGCGGCAGAAAATTTCACCCCGGTAACAACGTTGGTATCGGTAGCGATGACACTTTGTTTGCCTTAATCGATGGCGTGGTAACGTTTGAAAGAAAGGGCAAAACCCGCAAAAAAGTCAGCGTTTACGCGGCTGCTGAGGCTAGTTAAGATAAATTGTAGTGAGCGCAAAGAGCGCTCACTACGAATCTAAATTAAAAATGGCCGCGCTAGCATAAAACTAGAAATCGATTTAGCATCTACTGGTTCACCATCGAGAATAGCTTTCTCTAGTTCTTCGGGGGTGAAAAAGACTGTTTCGATATCTTCGTCTTCATCTTGTTTTTGCGGTGTCTCTAATTTTTGTAAATCTTGCGCCAGAAAAGCATAGATAATTTCATCAGAATAACCGGGAGCGATAAAAAATTCTCCTAGTTTTTGCCATTTGTTGGCGCGATAGCCAGTTTCTTCTTCAATTTCCCGCTGAATCGTCTCTTGAGGTTCTTCAGTTGGTTCTACTGTACCGGCTGGAAATTCTAACACGCGTCCTTGAACTGCAAAACGATACTGACGCACGAGTATAAGTTTACCTTCCGGGGTTACGGGTACGGCTAAAGCGCCACCAGGGTGACGAATACACTCCCATTCTCCTTCCGCGTTGTTGGGTAAACGCAACCGATTGACTTCAAAATTGAACTTGCGTCCTTTGAAGAACAAGCGTTGTTTCAGCAGTTGTGGTAATTCTCTACCTAATGGCATAGTGAAGTTTGGTTGTCTAATAATACACAAATAATTCCTGAGATGAATTGTCAAATCAGGCTTTTTCTGCGTTTATCGGTGGTAATCTTAATTGCCCATCCATAAATGTACATCAGAACAGTCTACCTGTTTAACCAGTTCTTTAATTTCACATTGAGAAACTGGTTCAATTAAATTTGGGGCGATTTCAGCTAGGGGTACTAATACGAAAGCTCGCTCGCGCATTCGGGGATGGGGAATTTGCAGGTCTGGTGTCTCCAAAATTAAGTCATCATATAATAACAAATCCAAGTCAAGCGATCGCGCTCCCCAGTGTTCAGTACGAATACGCCCAAATTTTGTTTCAATTGTTAACAAAGCTGCTAATAACAACTGCGGTGTCATTTCTACTTGCAGAATCACCGCTCCATTCAAGTAATCTGGTTGTGGTGGTCCTACAGCTTTGGTTTCATACCAACTTGATCTAACTTTTAGGATAATTCCTGGTGTTTGAGCTAAAGTTTCGACAGCGGCTGCTAAAATTAAACTTCTATCGCCCAGATTACTACCGAGAGCGATCGCACTTGTGTTCATCAATCAATGTTCTTTCACTGCGAACAACCCTAAAAATTGGTGTATGCACTTAACGGGCGCAATACTCCACCAATTCTCAAAACATTGTTTCGTAATGAGTTCAGTTAATTATTTTTGATATATTATACTAACACAAACGTGGTGCGCTAATCCCATTTTTTTCATCGTGGTTAATTTGTAACTACTTTGGGCGAGGAAATGACGTGGCGAAGTTTACATCCTGGTTCAAGGAACGATCAACTAAATTGAGTAACACAAACACAGAAAAACCGGGATTGCCTCACGGCAATAATACGGAAGAATCCTCTCACGATTTGATACCTCCTGGTAGTCAAAACCCAACGGAGGAATCTACGAATGAAACAGCACCAACCAAATTGGGAAAGGTAAAGCAGTTACTAAGCCAGGTGAAGAGTGTATCATCTGGAATTATTGCTAAACTTCCCGGTGGCAATAAACCGCTTTATCGTCGCCCTTTGTTTTGGTTAGGCTTGGGTGTGAGTGGTGGAATCGTAGCCATCAGTTATACTGTGTGGTCAATAGATCGCACTTTGCCGGATAAATCTGAACTAAACGTCGTTGTCCGCGAGCAAACACTGACCATCAAAGCTAGTGATGGTAGTATTTTGCAACAGCAAGGAGAAGCGACCAGAGAAAGGTTAAACATAGAGCAAATTCCCGATAAGCTGAAAAAAGCCTTTATTGCCTCAGAAGATAGAAGATTTAGGCAACATCATGGTGTGGATGCTCAGGGAATTGTCAGAGCGGGTTTGAATAACTTGCGATCGCAAGACGTGGTAGAAGGTGGTAGCACCATCACCCAACAGCTAGCGCGAATTCTCTTCCTCAAACAAGAAAAGACAGTTTTGCGTAAGCTCAAGGAAGTCCGACTTGCCCAAAAAATGGAGCGAGAATTATCTAAAGACCAAATTCTGGAACGTTATTTGAATCTGGTTTATTTGGGTTCGGGAGCTTACGGAGTCGGCGATGCTGCTTGGGTATACTACAGTAAATCAGTAGATCAACTGACACTGCCAGAAATAGCGACGATTGCCGGATTAGCCCCAGCGCCAAGTGTGTACGCCCCAGATAGAAATCCCGAGGCTGCTAAACAGCGGCGAAATCAGGTGTTGCAGCGAATGCAAGAAGATGGTTTTATTACAGCCGCCGAAAGACAAGCAGCGAGTAGTGAACCAATAAACTTGAAAAGCAGTTTGCCGAAGCGATTGCAAGTAGAAGCACCTTATTTTACCACCTACATTCAGAAAGAATTACCCAAGTATGTTTCTCCCGATGTGCTGGCGGGTGGCGGTTTAGTGGTAGAAACTACTATTAACCCAACTTGGCAAAAAGCCGCAGAAGAAGCAGTTGCCAAAAAACTGCGAAATGAAGGACGCTGGGAGAACTTTAAACAAGCGGCAATGGTTGCTATTGACCCCCGTACCGGTGAAGTTAAAGCAATGGTTGGGGGAAAAGATTTTGGCAAGTACCAATTTAACCGTGTTACCCAGGCACAGCGCCAGCCCGGTTCAACATTCAAGGGATTTGTTTATGCGACTGCGATCGCTACAGGTAAAAATCCTTATGATGGCTATGAAGATTCACCTTTTGTAGTCGATGGCTATGAGCCGAAAAACTACAGCGAAAACTTTCGCGGCTGGATGAATTTGAGAGATGCTCTCACCAACTCAATTAATATCATTGCGGTAAAGCTCTTGATTGATGTGGGATTTGAGCCAACAATCAAACTAGCTCATGATATGGGGATTAAATCTTCATTGAAACCTACTTATTCCTTGGCTCTTGGTTCTAATGAAGTGAATTTGTTAGAGTTAACCAGCGCTTACGGCACTTTTGCAAATCAAGGGTTACATACAGAAGTTCACGGGATTACCCGCATCCTGAACCGCCAAGGTAAGGAAATATGGAAAGCTAGTTTCCAGCCAGTGCAGGCTCTCGACCCTGAGAGTACTGCTATCATGACCTGGATGCTGCGGAACGTAGTCGAAGATGGTACTGGTCGCGCTGCCCAATTAGATCGACCCGTAGCTGGGAAAACAGGCACTTCCGATGAAGCCCGCGATTTGTGGTTTATTGGTTATATTCCCCAATTAGTTACAGGAGTTTGGCTAGGTAACGACGATAACAAACCTACTTGGGGTAGCAGTGGTAGTGCTGCTTCCACTTGGCATGAATTTATGGAAGTAGCTGTAAAAGGAATGCCAGTAGAAAAGTTTCCCTCTCGACCTAAGTTAGAAGGTCGTAAAGGCACCATCAAAACGCAGCGCGTCAAGCCTAATCGAATTGTTAATCGTCCGACTCCTGATAATAACGATGAATCGGATGATGATTCTCGCAATAATAGAAGGCGAAGTCAACGACGAGTAAGTTCTGATAATTCTGATAATAGCGATCGCCCATCCAGAAGACGCAGATACAGAAGCTATTCTCAAGATAATCAGCAAGAAGAGGACACGCCAAGACGTAGCCGTCGAAGACGTTATCAGCAGCAAGAAGATGATACACCTTCACCCAGAAGGCGTCGTCGCTACAGAAGCGAAGAATCAAATTCTAGCGATTCTTCCTCTGGGTCTTCTTCACGCCGACGATATAGACGAGTAGAATCAGATTCTTCCTCTTCCTCTTCGTTACGCAGAAGAACTCGCACCTCTGCACCAGAGTCAAACAGCAGATCATCTGGTTCCTCAAATTCCTCACCTAGTCAGTCTTGGCGGGATAGACTTAGACCCAGCGATTCTTCCGAAGGAAACTGATCGCCAGATGAGGGAGAGGGGACAAGGGGACAAGGGGACAAGGAGACAAAGAAATAATTCTTTTTCCCCCTCCCCCACTCCTCCTCTCCCCTACGGGGGATGCGTGTGATACGGTCTTTTTATAGGGTCTTAAGTAGTGTTGCCGACAATAGGAGAAAATACTAGTGCATTTATTAATGCAAGCAGCAGCTGACTTGGCTGCAAACGGTCCCCATTTTCCCGTATCTGCCACTTTGGTATATGTGGTTGGTTTTGTTGCTGCTGTCACGATTGGTTCGATCGCTTGGTATAACTCCAAGCGTCCCCCCGGTTGGGAAAGCAAAGAGCGTCCTGATATTATACCTGAAGTCAAAAAAGAAGAAACTCCAGGTGTGGGTGAACCCAAGTCATAAATGGTCAATAGTCAATGGTCAATAGTCAAAATTGATTGACTATTGACTCTTGATTTTTGATGGTTAGTTTTGAACCTCAACCCAACGTCTATAAAGTTTCTGAATTTGTTTGAGAATGGCATTATGACCGGGTTGAGTCGAATCATTCCCCGTCGATAATTGTTGTAAATTCGTTAATAGTCTTGCTTCTTCAATCGCGACTTCATTATCGCTGTAAATCAAGCCACTGATGGCTTCAATTAAATTTTCGTAATCTTCGTTGGTGGGGCGATCGCCTAAATAATCTTTCACCCAGTTATAACACTCGTTTGGCTGCACGGGAACCAATTCGTATAACCAAGGTTTAATATCTGGATCGCTTGCTAAACCTTTTGCTTGAGCTATTTCGCGCAGATATTGCCGTTCTTCTGCTTGAATTTTACCATCAATCCAAGCCGCTCCAATCAGGATTTTAACTAAGTTTTTCACATTGGAATTAGCAGCCATTGCTTTGTCCTTTAAAATTTAATTTTGTAATTTGATTTGTCAGTCTTTGACGTTAGCCCTTGACTAATATTAAAATCACAAACAGCGTTCACCTTTAATCGTTGGTTTTTCTTAAGCGCACCATAAAAAAGCCATCCATTTCTTCTTGCTGAGGCAATACTTTAATCCAGCCTTGTGGTGTAGAATACTTGGCGGCTGGTGAATCCACCTCAGGAGCCTCTATTTGCCAATTTGGGTGCGACGCTAAAAAGGACTCAATGACATCTTCATTTTCTGCTGGATGCAATGTACATGTTGCGTAAACTAATATGCCATTACTCTTGACAAATGTTGATGTGTGCGCTATGAATTGTTTTTGTAGCGCCGAGAGTTCCTGGACAGACTCTGGTGTTTGTCGCCAACGAGCATCAGCATGGCGGTGCAGAGTTCCTAAACCAGAGCATGGTGCATCAAGTAACACGCGATCGCCGATGTTTTGAAATTGCGGTTGATTGCGGCTGTCACCAGTATAAATTTCAATAGAGTGCAAATTTAATCGTTGAGCATTTTCCTTAAGTTTGCGAAGACGTGAGGTAGTGCGATCGCCAGCCCAAATTTTCCCTTTATCTTGCATCAATTCCGCAATGTGCGTTGTTTTGCCTCCCGGTGCCGCGCAAGCATCAATTATTACCTCCCCCGGTTGCGGGTCAAGCAAATGACTTACCAACTGAGCGCTACTATCTTGCACAGTCCACCAACCCTCACTAAAACCAGGTAAATTTTGAATAGCACCAGTGCTACCAATCAATCGTAAAGCTTGGGGTAAATGAGGAACGCGCTTGACTAAAATACCCTTCAGTTGCAAAGCCGTTTCAACTTCCTCAACCGAAGTCTTCATAGGATTTACCCGCAAGTCAATAACTGGCGTTTGGTTCATCCATTCGCATAGTTTTTCTGTTTCTGCGAAACCAAATTGCTTCAACCACACTTCAATAATCCAGTCAGGAAAGCTGTGCAAAATACCCAAGCGTTCCACCGGATTTTCTGGCAATTGTAAGGGAAAGTGGGGAGATGGGGAGAGGGGAGGAGTGCTTGAGGGGGGGAAAGAATTGTCCCCTTGTCCCCTTGTCCCCTTGTGCTCTTGTCGTCCTTGTCCCCCCCTTTCCCCCTCTCCCCCTCCTGCTCTGATATACTGTCGCAATAAACCGTTAACAAAACTCGCAAGTCCAGAAAAGCCGTTTTCTTTAGCCAGTTCGACAGTGGTATTAACAGCAGCAGATGGGGGAATTCGCTGTTGATAGCGCAGTTGATATAAACCTAGATGTAGAATGGTGCGGAGGTCTTTTGGTTGTTGATGGGATTTCTTTTTGCCAAGTTGGTCGATGAGAGCATCAAGAGTGCGTTGCCTTCTGGTGCTGCCATAAACCAAATCTGTGACCAAACGGCGTTGGCGAAGCTCGCCGGAGGCATCGCTCAATTCCAAAGAAGATTGGCGTTGGCGAAGCCCGCCGCAGGCATCGCCCAATTTAACTTTTTGCAACGCTCTATCGAGGGCAACATCAGCATAAGCCCCCTTGTGAACCTCTCGCAAGGCGATAAAAGCTAGTTGACGGGGGTTAATCATATAATTATTTGAAATTTTCTCTTGAAAAAAAGGCAAATCACACATATTGTAGAGACCTTCCGAACGTCTCTACTAGGACAGTTGCAGTAACGAAGTGAAACCCAACTTTTTCAAGGGTTGATGTTGGGTTACGCTTTGCTTCAACACCAGTTGCTTTAAGTCGGCAGGTGCTACAACGGGAGGAAAATACGCAACGCACGGACGCACCAACGCACTGGCTCCCCAACCTATCTTTAATTATAAGTTTTTAACTAATGCCCAATGCCCTAATTAAGCAACAGGCAATTTTACGCTCACCCTCGTACCATCGAGGACATCAGACTGAATAAATAAGTCTCCACCATGAGCATTAACAATGCGTTTACTAATAGCAAGCCCTAAGCCAGTACCACTAGATTTCGTTGAGAAAAACGGCTGAGTTAGCTTTGAAAGAACTTCAGGGGGAATTGGCTCGCCCCCATTGCAGACATGAATGCAAACTTGATCGGCACATGAATAATCTACTTCGCATTTGACGACATCTCCTGGTGAGACAGCCTCGCAAGCATTGCGGACAATATTGATAAAAACTTGTTTAATTTTATCTTTATCCCCCAAGAGCTTTACTGGTTTTGAAGCGGGAATAAGTTCTATTTGCCGTGATAATGCTTCTGGCATTTCGCAAATTATTACTAGCAACTCATTTATTAATTCATTTACATCGAATTCATAAAGTTGCGATACCTGGGGTTTAGCGTAAAGCAAAATTTCACTTAACAATCGCTCTAAACGACTGGCTTCACCCAGCGCTAACGATAATCGCTCTTGAGCAGCTTCACTCAAAAGGTGTTTTTGAGAATACTTTAATCCCATAATTGTGGTAGTGAGGGGATTACGAATCTCATGTACAATTATGGCAGCGAATTCACCAATTGCTGCCAGCCGTTCTTGTTCTACAAGCTGGGCTTGCGCTACCCGCAGTTCTTCGGTACGTTGTTCTACCTTTGCCTCTAGAACTTGATTAAATTGGCATTGTTGCTGGTAAAGATGATAATGGTCTATTGCTGTAGCCGCGCGTTCGGCAAACAGTTCGATAATTTGAATTTCCTCTTTTGTGAACTCCCGTGGCTGCTCATGAAAAGCACAGATAGTACCAATAACTTCACCTTGGGCAGTTCGTAACGGTATTCCTAAATATGAACAATAACCTTCAGGAAAGTGCCCATATTCTGGATGTTTATGAGAATTTTCTACTGTTAATAACTTACCATTTTCTATAACAGTGCCAGTCACGGAACCATGTAGTGAATAAACATGTTCGCCTTCGCCCATATCCAGACTACTTGCTAGTACCTTCTCAAAACCTTCTTGGCACAGCGTCACCACTGACCAATCTACTTTAATTAGGTCGCTGATTCCGCAGGCAATGTTGTGCAAATAACTAGTTAGTTCGCCAGTTCTATAGTTCAAAGAAGATAAAAGTGTCATTGCTAGCTGCTCACGTTGCCATCGTCCTTTGTCAAACGAAATTTTATCTTCACTAGCTTTGCTCATTGATGCTTAGTGTATGGTGAGGGCAAAGTAAGTTGAAAACTGATAGCTTATGAACTACCCAGATGTACTTGGTAGAGGTCTGGGTTTGTGTACCCAAACCAGTAGATCGAGATTTTTGACGCTTCGCTTGTCCTATTTGTTTCAAGATAACCCGTTTTTTACGGGTACGTGAAGTAAAACCAGCAACATCAGCGCCTACCAGGCTCGTTTGAAACCGCGTCAGGTTTCCTTTAACCCAATTAAAATTGACATACAGGTATGCTAATTGCTTCCTAGAAAACGTTTTCATTCTGTTTTTTCTGTTCACCTGCGCTTTGTTTTCGTCACCAAGTATCGACGTAAACCAATAACCGCCCCAATACTGGAACGGTTGGTGAGATATTTGCCAATGTCTGTATCAAAACTAAATGTCGGCTAATTGAATTTTCTGGTGAGCCTCACCATATTCATTTGTTGATAGATTTTCATCCCGACAACTACCGAAAGGTAGTGGTAGGTAGCCTCAAATCAGCATCTAGTAGAATTATCCAAAAATAATTTGCAGAACATTTGGCAGCGATATATAAACAGTCTGTTCTTTGGTCTAGCTCTTACTATGTTGCATATACTGGTGGCTCAATAATTGAAAAAATCAAACAATATATGCAGTCCAAGGAAGTAACAACAGACGGGATTGCAAATTGTTAAAATCTTCTCTGTCCTGTCTGAACTGCGTTCAGAATTCCTTGAGAAGTGTTCATAATTTATCGGTGTCAATTCCCACCCTATGAGTACATCAAGGGTGAAGACTTTTCCGAACTCTTAAACTATTTTTAATCTCGTTTTGACTCCGCATTATTTACCAAATAAATTGTACTAGATAAAGTTTGTATTTGTATAGAGGGAATCTATATAATTTATCTAATTAAATATAAGTTAATATAAGACCTATTTATTTAGGAGTAAAAATATGACAGCGCATATTCTTTTAGTTGAAGATGAAGTTAAACTAGCACGATTTGTTGAATTAGAACTGAGTAGCGAAGGCTACACTGTCAGCGTGGCGCATGATGGTGTTACAGGTTTAACTATAGCGCGAGAGTCATCGCCAGATTTAGCAATTTTAGATTGGATGTTACCAGGGCTAACAGGATTAGAAATTTGTCGTCGTCTGCGTGCGACGGGTAGTTCTGTACCAGTAATTTTGTTAACAGCAAAAGATGAAGTGAGCGATCGCGTTGCCGGTTTGGATGCTGGAGCCGATGATTATGTACTTAAACCCTTTAGTATTGAAGAATTACTAGCAAGAATTCGCGCGCATTTACGTCGCACTCAAGAAACGGATGAGGATTTATTGCAGTTTGAAGACTTAAGTTTAAATCGCCGCACTCGTCAAGTCTTTCGCGGTAAACGACCAATTGAACTAACAGCAAAAGAATTTGATTTATTAGAATATCTTCTTTACCGTCCCCGTCAAGTGTTCACTAGAGACCAAATTTTAGAGAAAGTTTGGGGTTATGACTTTATGGGTGATTCTAATATTATCGAAGTTTATATTCGTTATCTACGCCTCAAGCTAGAAGAAAATAACGAAAAACGTTTGATTTATACTGTGCGAGGTGTGGGGTATGCTTTGCGGGATAATTAATATTTAACTAGTGGCGAACGCTATTTATTTTCAGGATTTTATCAGCTCCCTCTCAGTCTGGCTTCATCACCGAAATGTAGTATTGTTAATGGTGCTTTCATTGCAGCGATGTTATTATGACCAAACTGAAAAGCTCCCATCGTCAAAGCTTTAGAATTGAGGGACAAACCTATCTCTGGCTAGCCATTTTGATTTTTGGCGCATCTAGCGCAGTGACGCGGAAGATAACAGAAATTGGTGCCGAGAAGTTTATAGGGGGTAGCAATCCAATTTCTCTTTGTAATGTTTTATTCGTAGGAAATCTCTGCGCTTTGATAGTTCTCACAACAATTTATTGGCGAGAGTGGAACAAAGCAGCTTTGAAGCAAATTTCTCTAAAGAATTGGTTTTATCTAACGATAGTAGCAATTCTAGCTGGAGCGGTTGCGCCTGGTTTAATTTTCCAGGCATTGGCGTTAACTAAAGTAAACAATGTCATTTTAGTTGGACGTTTAGAACCTCCTTTGGCTTTAGCTTTATCTGTTTGGTTGTTGAAGGAACGAGTGAATCTTTGGCAAGTTGTGGGAGCGATCGCTGCGTTTGTTGGCGTTACTTTAACTATCGCCCTTCAACCTCCGACAAATGCAATGATGATGAGTGGGGGAGGTTTCCATATAGGTGTTGGGGAATTTCTGGCTGTGGTTGGAGCTGTAGCCTCAGCCATCTCTACAATTATTAACAAAAAATACCTCTGGCAGATACCCCTAGGAATTTACACTATTTTTCGTAACGCTTTAGGAACTGTAATATTTTTCTTCTTGGCTTTAAAGCTTTATGGTAGCCACCATTTTATGGATGCATTCTCACCATTTTTGTGGCAATGGATGTTTGTTTATGCTTCGGTGATTGTCGTAGTCGGTCAATTATTGTGGAACAAGGGACTAAGAGCTTGCACCGTATCTATGGCTTCTTTAGTTGGCTCGTTTAGCCCGATCATCGGTATCTTAGCAGCTTATTTAATTTTAGGCGAAGTCCCAACATCGGCTCAATATATTGGCGGTAGCCTGATTTTATTTGGTGTATTTTTAAGCCAAGTTGGCATTTGGCGTAAATCTTCTAAAGCTTCTATACAAGCTATACAAGAAAAGCAAATAATAGAAAGCAAGGTTGGATTTAAGGGGATTTAATATTATGGGAGTCAGGAGTGATGCGTATTTGGCAAGCTGATTTTTATCGTCGTCCCCAAGTTGATAAAGGACGAGTATTTTGGCTGTTGTTGATTTGTGACGCAACTCGCAGTTTTGAGTATCAAGCTAGCTGTCTTCAGTCAGAAGCGAATTCTAATTGGGTTGCTTCGCAAATTCAGTTAGCAGCTGGCGAACATCTACCAGATGTAATTCAAGTATTTCGTCCCCAGTCTTTGAGTTTAATTGAAGCAGCTGGGCGCAGTTTGGGAATTAATGTCCAAGCAACTAGACGCACTTTGGCACTAAAGCAGTGGTTGCAGGAACAATATCCTTTAGCGCTGGATAAACCACCTCCCGCACCTTTACCAGAAAACCTCTGGGGTGAACAATGGCGCTTTGCTAGTTTGGGTGCTGGTGATGTTGAGGAGGCATTTAGCGATCGCCCAATTCCCATTTTGCATATGCCAGAATATCTCAAACCGATTAATCTCGGTTTAGCCTCAACACTCCCCGTGCCAGGTGTAGTAATCTATGGTGGAAAACAATCGATGCGCTTGGCGCGGTGGTTACAACAAGCCCGTCCCGTGTCGCTTTCTTACATTGCTGGTGCGCCTGATGGCTTAGTATTAGAAGCAGGTTTGGTAGATAGATTTATTGTCGCGACGTTTGCAGACCAAGAAGTTGCCGCATCTGCTCAAAGTTTTGAACAGCGCAAACAACAAAGTAAGGGCTTGCATTTTTTGTTAGTGCAGCCCGATGATTCGGGAATGACTTATACCGGATTTTGGTTATTGCAAACCGAAGATTAAGCGATCGCGGTTTTGCGGTAAACCAAAGTTAGCACTGTTGAGCAAAAAAGCATCAAAGCTGTAACCTCTCTTTTTAATCTCATGCTTAATTGTTGCTAATGTTTCACCGTTATCGTGGCTATAAAGTCCTCGTACATTTTCAAAAAGAAAAGCTAGTGGTTTATATGTATCCAGTAATCTGGTGATTTCAAAGAATAACGTTCCTCTCGTATCTCCAAACCCTTCTTTTTTACCAGCATGAGAAAAAGACTGACAAGGAAATCCAGCTAATAAAAAATCATGTTCTAGGAATTTATCTATTAGGTGAATGTCACCTAAAGGCTTATGACCAAAGTTTTTTTCATATACTAATTCAGCATTTAGGTTAATTTCGCTACTTAATACGCATTCGGTTTTTATATTTAAAGAATTAGCAGCTTGTTCAAAGGCTAATCTAATTCCCCCGATCCCGGAAAATAAATCTACAAACCGAATTTTTTGCATAATTTATTTTACGAATTTTAGGCGATCGCTTCCGCTATTACTTACCTTTAACTCGCGCTTGCTTTAGCATGTCAATCAAGGTGTGATGAGCATCTTCCGCATCTGCTAAAATGTGGTCGAATTGAATGCGAACTGGTACAGCTTCTCCATTTACTTGCGCTTTTAAATCCATACCTTGAGCATCAATTGCAAGCATTTGTACTGCTGTCGCATCCGCTAACCCACCAAAAGCTTGAGCGTAAAGAACTATAGCATCAGCATGATCCTGGTTCATGTGATTGCAGATGCGTGAGCTAATTTCAGTAGAAAATTGTTCAGACATGGCGAAACTCCTTCTTGATGCTAATGGGATTTTAAGCTAAAGAATGACCAACAGTATCCTCATCTAATGGGAATGTAATTTAATTTCTTGTTTATAGTTAGTTTTTATACTAGTTTGACTAGCAGCTAAGTACCCTAAATCTAGTGCTTGCGAGGGGTGAAAAGGTTTGCTGATCGCTTTGTATGTAGCTTTTTCATAAGCGATCGCTCCTCAACCGTATTTACTAATTTTAATTAAATAAAAATAAAATTAATGAAATATTTTTTACGTGCTAATCCGAAATTTCTTTAGTTAACACTGTAGCTGAAGTTATTGAGCAAAGTTATTCAAGCCAAAAGCCGATGAGTGAAATCAACCACCGCCGGGTTGTAATTGGGGATGTGCATGGTCACTACGATGCTTTAATTGTATTATTGCAGGCGATCGCCCCGGACTCAAACGATCAAGTCTATTTTTTGGGAGACTTAATTGATCGCGGACCTAAGAGTTGCCAAGTAGTAAATTTTGTTAAACAAAATCGCTATCACTGTCTGCTAGGTAATCACGAGCAGATGTTGTTAAATATTCTTACAAATAGATACATCACCCCCCAAATTATGCAAGCATGGCTTGGCAGTGGGGGAAAAGCTACCGTAGCCAGTTATCAAGAAGCGATAATTCCTCACGATCACCTTGAATGGTTGCTAAGTTTGCCTACATATCTCGACTTAGGAGATATTTGGTTATCTCATGCTGGTGTTGATCCCTCAATTTCTTTGGCAAAACAAACAGCCGATCAGCTTTGCTGGGTGCGAGATGCATTTCATAGGATGGAAAAGCCGTACTTTCCAGATAAACTGATTATTGTCGGTCACACCATGACTTTTACTTTACCTGGCGTTGTGCCCGGTAAACTGGCACAAGGACCCGGATGGTTAAATATAGATACAGGAGCTTGTCATCAGCGAAGTGGCTGGTTGACGGGACTCGACATTACCAATAACCTAGTTTATCAAGTCAACGTTAACCAGCTTTGTGTTCGCACTCTGCCTTTAGAAGAAGCTGTGACTAAAATCGATGCAGCTGAAATTGGAGACAAAAGGATGGGGCGACAAGGGGGAGTTTTAACGTAAAGGTCGAATATTTGCTTTATAAGCTGCACTATCCAATCCTTCATTGCGATTGCTAGGTTGAGAGTTAATGGCACGTTTGAGCGCTTCAATGCGATCGCTTGTTCCGGGGTGGGTACTCAAAAATGCTGGTGTAGAACCCTTTGATACCAACTTTTGCATAAAAGCAGGCATCGCCGACTGTGCATAACCAGCGCGTGTCAAAGTTCTTAATCCTCTTTGATCGGCATCAAATTCATTTTGACGACTGCGCGGAAGATTTCTAGCTACTTGCACACCAAGAGCTACCGCTTGATTTCTATCTAAACCTGCTGCTGTTAATAATCCGCTTTCAAGTGCTCTTTGCCGCATCTGTTTGAGTGCGTGCTTTCCGCCAATGTGTCCCATTTCATGCCCGATCACACTTGCTAATTCCGCTTCATTTGCTGCGGCTTTCAGCAAACCCGTGTGAATATAGACAAAACCTCCCATTGTCGCAAAAGCGTTAAGAGCGTCATCATCAACCACCTGGAAAGTATAGGGAATATCCGGGCGATCGCTAGATGCTACTAAACGCTGCCCAATTTGCCGGACATAGTTATTTACTTGTGAATTACGATAAAGACGAATATCACTGCGTTGTAATTGCTGATTAATCTGTTTACCAAGATCAACTTCTTGGCGATCAGATATATTAGAAAGCTGAAATAACTGAGCACCTTGCAAAATGAGAGGCAATAAATCTATAGCCCTCCCTGGCAGAGGTGTACTCAGACAAAGACTCAAGGCAACTACCACCGAAATCAAAGGATAAATCAAGCGATGTCGCCAAAAACGGTAATTTACTAAGCCTTTCCAATTGCTCATAATCCGGCAAACACGAGTATTTTAGGAGAACGTAAAACTATAGGACGGATTTAAAGGGTTCTAAGTTGCATTTTACTTAATACTAAACGGAGTGCGCGATCGCTGAATTCCCTCCAAAAGATGAGTCAAAAAAGCTGGCTGACTATAAGCTAACAAAGGCAACACTTTTATTCTCACAGCAACGAAAAATTGCCACAAGTCCTTTTCTGTTTACTTTGCTCTGTTATTCTGCACGTCATGATAGACTGTCGCATGACCGAGAATCCCAGCTGCTTTTAGTTCCTAGCAACGAGTGTAAGCGGTTTACTACTATACACAGCGTTGCAACAATCAATTATTCCGCTATATAAGATTGAAAACTGCTTATGGCTCTTTTAGATTCCAAAGGTCGCTTATTCGGTAAAATCAACCTTCTCGATTTTGGTGCCGCGCTGGTAATTTTGTTAGTCATATTCGGCATCTTTGTCTTTCCCGGAACTTCTGGTTCTGTTGCTCAAATTAACTCTAAAACAGTACCTATAGAGGTAGATTTAGTTGTTCGCGGATTGAATGTACGCGACCCGCAACAGTTATACGAAGAAGGATTTAAAAAAGGTGGCAAAACTAACGTTATTATCCGCAATCAACCTTACGGTCAAATCGGGATTAAATCTATTCAAGAATTACCGAGAACCGTAGGAGTTCCCCAACCTGATGGTTCTATCAAAGAATTGCCCGATCCGAGAGCTAACAATTTTAGTCGAGATATGCTTTTGACCTTAGAAGGAAAAGCGAATATCACTGAAAATGGACCCGTTTTAGGTAACAGTAAAGTTAAAATTGGAATGCCTTTTGAGTTAGAAGGCTTTAATTACAACTTCAATGGCACTGTTATCGATTTAAGATTAAAAGATAAGTAGCCAACTTTCCTTGTTAGTAATACGCTGCTTGATAGCTTCCCAGAATTCGGGAGGCTATTTTTTATAACAATACTAATTAGTGAAATAATTATAATTTATTCTAGCAAAAATTGATAAATACCCTTAGATGATGCGAGTAAAAGTATAAAATGTCATGCTGAACGCAGCGCCAGCGTAGTCAAGCATGACATTTTAACTGAAGAGATTCTTCACTCCATTTAGTTAAGTTCAAAATGACAAATTATACCTTTCCTAGACTTTTAAAACATCCTCTTAGACTTACTTAAGGTTCTGGTAGTAAAACGCCGAGCTTTTTAAGATAAACGGACTTTTTGGGGATTGTAGTGACACCAATTTAACCAGGAAACTGGTTGTTGTAGGCATTACATCCCCAGTCCTTCAATCTCAAATTCATCAACTGTTCAACAAAGGCAAAAATCGCCGAATTAAACCAATCGTCACTGCCGGCAATTCTAGTTGTGGCGTTAATCCGACATTTTCCAACTCTAGAAAAATGCGAATCGCTTGCGGATTCATCTCGGCAAGACGACGACCAATTTCTGGACCAGTAAATTGCGACTTTTGCCCCCAAATTATCGCCGTGGGAGTTGTCAATTGTTGAATATAAAGCGACAAATCAAAACACAAGTCCCCGCGCACAAAAGACAGTGCCGCATATTCAGCATTCGGCTGACGCGCTGATTCTAAATAAGCTTCCACAATTTCGTCATACACGCGACTAGAATCGGCAAATTGCCGTTGCTCTAAGAAATTGCGAATACCAGAACTAGTGGCAATTCCTGTACTATACAGCAAGCGGTCAACAAAGGGGACACTGACGATCTGGGCAAAAATGCTGCGGGAGTAATCTTCGCCAAAGTCGGAAAGTCCGGCAGGTAAGGTGAGAATCAGTGACTTGAATAAATCAGGACGAGCGATCGCTACTCGAATTGTAAACGCTGCTGTCAGCGAAGAAGCAATTACTGTCACCGGTTCTGTACAAGTCTGCTCTAAAAACTCCCCAATTGTCGTTATATAATCATCAATCTGATAATTCCGCGCTGGATGCTCAGATCTACCCCAACCGATTAAATCTGGTGCTACTATTCTATACTCGGCAGCAAAAGCGGGGTAAACTTTCGACCACTCGTATGCAGAAGAGCCACCACCAAAAGCATGCAGAAACACTAAAGTTTCTTTTTCTGTGCCGGCAGTTATATCATCCCCATAAGGCGCTCCAACAGCAGTATAATATACCATTCTACCTAGTGAGGTATTTACGGAGCGTTGCTCAAATCCTAGTGGCTGAAACATACGTATTTTTTGTTCACTGTTATGGTTGCTAAAGGCAAATGAGAGTTCCTTCATCTGTGCCTAACACTTACCTGTGGAGTTTAAATTTCCCACTCTTCTTATCATCGACGAACAGAGAACTTTAGAACTTCTTACCGAGGAGGGGAAAAGGGGAGCCACTGCGTTGGGCGGCTGTGCCGACTTGAAGCATGTGGCGTTAAAGGGAAAGGGGTAAAGGAAGAAGAAAGAACTTTTCTTTTCTTCGGTATAAAGAAGAATCTGCATTAAATATGGAGCATTCGTTTAAAAAGATTTTTACAACACACCTAGAAAGGTAAAAATCAGCGCTACTGAATTGAAGCCCCTCCGGTAAAAAAAAGGGGAAAGGTAGGGAAATAAAAGATTTGGAATAATTTCAAACAACTCTATATTTCTTTCCCTTTCCCCTTTGCCACTTCCCCCTTCCCCTTTCCCCTTTCCCCCTCTTTTTTCATCTGCCTCTGATTAAGTTCATGTAAAACTACTGCCTTACTTGTAAAGACTTTGTGATTTTTTTTATCTTTATACAAAGATTTTTGCTCGAAAATACCGTCACTAGCGGTTTTCTACCTGTAGCGAGTATTACTTAGGGCTGAGGTACTCGATTATTTATTTATGCTATTCTATCAGAAACATTACCGGTAGTTTTGAGCGTCAAGAATACTCGTAAGGTTCATTAATATCACTTCTTAACTCTAGTTCTGCACGGACAAATAATCAATCCGATGTAGCTAGTAACTAAATTATTCTCTAGGCAATGGTAAAGCGGGGCGTCATGATAAAGGAGGCTACTCTTCAATCGAATAAAGTACCAACCTTTGAAGACCGTAAATTCTTACGGGGAAAGTACATAAGTGTTGAAAAACAAATAATAGATTCAGCTTGCAAGAGTCAAAATCAAATAGATATTGACGAAGAACACGCAAATGTACCTACTTGTATTTGTTTGAATTTAGAAGATTTGAAATGTTTTGAAGCCGTGGAGCGACAATATGAGGGCTGCGGTGTAATATTTCATAATTCTATCGCAATACAACCCTCAAACCCAGCATTTCCCACTCATTCGGGGATGACAGTGTTGATGGGGTCGCCCAAAAGCGGATTTTTAGAAGCTACTTTCTTGCGTCCTGTCCACTGGGTTAGTACGTTTGTAACAAGTTCGCAACGACTAGTACTTTGCGCTTACGATCGCCACAACCAACTGCTCACCCAAACAGCGCTACCAGCAGCTAATCTTGCCAACTCTGACTCGGCGCTGCCCCCCAGCACGTTATTATCTTTAACAGCGAATGACATCCACCGCATTACCTTCAGCGCTTTTGATGGTCAATTCATAATTGATAACTTTAGTTTCTGTTTTTAAAGCAAAACTGTAAAAACTTTTTGAGAAAATCGTTATAACAGACTCAGCACAGGTATCCCTATAGTGTCTTGTAGAGTATATTGATTATGAACTACACCCCAGGTATGGGTGAAAACTGATATCTTAGGCAATCTTGTAATCAATTAGGTAAACACTGTGGCACAAGCTTCATCTTCTTGGGAGCAATTGCTCAACCAGCTTGCAAAGTGGTCGCTTTTATTCAAGACAGGGAGAGCCACAAAGCAGGGAACTTTCAAGGCTTTGCAGCAACCTGGAGGCTATTTAGGCTTCCTGACAATTGTCATTGCGATGCTTTTATGGAACTGGAAGCTGCTGTTGGCAATTATTGTTGGTGTTGGGGTAATGGTGTTAGTCTACTCAATGCAGCGATGGGATTGGCGATCGCATTGGTTAGAAATCCGTAAATTGTTTAACAGTCCCAACCGTCGGTTAGCTTTATCAGTTACAAGTGGAGGTATTGCCACCTTCAGCACTTACATGGCTGCTGCTATTTGGGTTGACTCCAACAGTCCTTGGATTGCTGCGGGTGCAATTTTGCAAGCTTTGGGGACACTATTAACTATAATTTTATTAGTATGGCAAATCGTCAGCTTTTACAGCATTAGAGAAGAAGAGCAATTAGATCGCTTGTTGCTCACCTTGACAGAACAAGACCCCCTGAAGCGTTTGATAGCGCTGCGTCGGCTTACCAAATTCGTTACCAATAAACGCATTGAGTCTTCTGTAAAGCAAAATATTATCGAATGCTTGCGGCTTTTAATTAGTCGGGAAGAAGAAGTCATGGTTCGCGAAGCTGCTTTTGAGAGTTTGCAAGCACTAGATTTAGTAGAACAAATATCATCCTGTCCCGCAACTCCTTTAAAGCCTCTCTCCGTTAAACTCAAACAGCATACATATTAGTTAGCGGATAGTCGATAGTGGTTAGTAGCTAATTTAATTAACTACCAACAAATAACTACTTTCGATACAACCGACCATTACGAACTTGTACCACAGGATGATTGCACCGCCGTACCAACTGTTCATCGTGGGTGGTAATAATTACTGTAGCTCCAAACGAGTTTAACTTCTGAAGAATCTGCATCACTTGCCAAGAATTGTCAGGATCGAGATTTCCAGTTGGTTCATCCGCCAAAAGGAGCGGGGGTGTAGCTATGATCGCTCGCGCAATACTCACCCGTTGTTGTTCTCCTCCAGACAGTTGATCGGGAAAAGAGTCAGCTTTAGAAAGTAAACCCACCAACTTTAAAGTTGGCTCTAAACGGCGTAGAATTTCCTTACGGGTATATCCTTGAGCTTGCAATACAAAAGTTACATTTTCCGCCACAGTCCGCTGGGGAATTAGCTTGTAGTCTTGAAAGACAATGCCAATACGTCGCCGCAATAAAGACAAGCGATCGCCTTTCATCCTTGCCACATTACACTCATCAACAATCACCTCTCCCTGTGTTGGTAACTCCTCACCATACAGCAGTTTCAACAGCGTTGATTTACCCGAACCACTAGGACCAGTGATAAACAGAAAATCTCCCTGCTTAACCTCCAGATTCAAATCAAACAATGCTTGAGAGCCATTGTTATAAGTTTTTGTCACCGAGCGCAACTGCACCATAGGCGCAGTACTTTTACTGCGTCCTTGAGTTTCCTTATTCTGAAAATGAACAGATTTTTCAGTTGTTTCTTTCGGTGTCAATACTGGCATTGCTGGATTTTCCCCACACATTAGCTTTAAAATAAGGATTCCCAGGCAGAAGCTGGGAATCACAAATTCAACACCAAAAATTCAAAATTTCTTGGCATCCTCAGGGTAGGGCGTTGTGCGTACAGAGCTTATACCAAGTTGCGGTCAAAAATAGTATTGTGTCATTGCGACTGGAGCAAAGCGGAAGGAAGCAATCTCACCAACTCCTTTCCTACTACAACCGAATGCAATTTGGTATTACTTGGGTGGGAAGCGGGAAAATCATCGTAGACAAGGCAGGCTTTGTTTGTTTGTATAGCCCCAGGAATCTCGCGCCTGAGGGCGATTTTTAAGTAATCGCGCCTCTTGCCGTTAAGCGATAAACTACAGCTTTCCAAGCAAATTCTGGCAAAGCTAACATGCGACGCCAGCGCCAAGGTTCTTGATAAAGCCGATACAGCCATTCGAGATTATTATCTCCCAACCACGCAGGAGCGCGAGATTTCGTCCCCGACCAAATATCGAAACTACCACCAACGCCGATCCAAATCGCTTGAGGACACAAATGTCGGTTTTGAGCAATCCATAACTCTTGACGCGGCACTCCCAAACCGACAAAAATGACTTGAGGCTGTAATTGGCTAAGAGTTTGTCGCAATTTTTCTTCTTCTTCTGGAGAATGGTAGCCGGAGTGAGTACCTGCTATATGCAATTTCGGTAACTGAGAAAGCCAAAACTCTGCCGCTGTTGCAGCCACTCCTGGGGCACCTCCATAAAAAAACACTTTTGCGTTAGTATGACGCTCAACTTCTCGCAACAGTTTTTCTGATAGCTCAATTCCTGGACAACGTTGTATTTTTTGCCTTAATAGTAACTGTAAATACAGAACTACCCCTGCTCCATCTGGAATCACTAGTTCAGCAGCTTGAATCACCTTAGCTAAAGATGTATTTCGCTCTGCTTGCATAGTCATTTCTGCATTTAGCGTTACCACATGAGTTCCCATATCTTGTTGCAGCCGTTCTAGCAACCAGTTGGGATAGTTAGTCATTAAATGAATCGGTAGTCCCAAAACCGAAAACACTTTATAGCGTTTAGACATAGCCTATTCTTGATTAGCCTCGCACCAAGTTCACCGAACGATAGTCTATCAAATTTGTTCCAGATTCCCCATCCTCCCATACTTTTGTACAGACGTTCTGCCGGAAACTCTGTACTTTCTATTCCCCATGCCCCATTCCCGTTAAACTAATTGATATTGGGTGCTTCTAGTTGTGGCAAAGCAGCCCTGATTTTATTGTTAGTCATGTTCGCATAAGAATAAATACCATTAGCACCGGCAATTTTCTTATGTATCTGGCTTACAAAGCGCCTTTATATGTTTTTCAGATGTTTTAAAACTGCATCTGCTAGGACTTTTTAGTAAACTCGATTTTACAGTTAAGGTAGTGTAACGGGCGGATGTTGATTATGAGTAAAATTCGTGTGGCTCTGATTGAAGATCATGACCTAACCCGTGTGGGTATTCGGACAGCACTACTACAAAAGGATGAAATTGAAGTTGTCGGCGAAGCTGCGACTGCGGCTGAAGGAATAAAAATGTTAAAAACGTTACATCCCGACATCGCTATTATAGATATTGGTTTACCAGATAAGGATGGCATTGAGCTAACACGCGAGGTCAAATCTACTGCTAGTAAAGAAGACTCAAACACCAAAGTCTTAATTTTGACATTGCGGGATAATAAAGAAGCGGTGCTGGCAGCTTTTGCGGCAGGGGCTGATTCTTACTGTATGAAGGATATCGGGTTTGATAATTTGCTCGAAGCAGTGCGAGTCACTTACAATGGCAACTCTTGGATCGATCCAGCGATCGCCCGCATAGTTTTACAACAAGCACAACAAAATCCATCCAAGCCAGAAGTGCCATTAGCGGATACTAAGAGCCTTGCCCTAAAGTCTGATTCCCTCGAAAATGAAGAAATTATTGACCCATACACCCTGACAGAAAGAGAGTTAGAAGTGTTACAGTTGATCGTCGAAGGTTGTAGCAATGCATTAATCGCCGAAAGATTGTACATTACCGTCGGAACTGTGAAAACTCATGTCCGAAATATTTTGAATAAACTATGCGCTGATGACCGCACCCAAGCAGCAGTCCGCGCCTTGCGTTCTGGCTTAGTGGGATAAATTTAATGGCTCAGGGGAAAGTTTGGCGATTAAAGATAAGTTTACACTTTGAGGAATTTATACCTTCAAAGTGTGTATCTTCTTTTTAATGAGTACTTACTTTTTTATTGTTTGTTAATCTATCGGGTGGGATAAATAATGCAGCATCTCGCCATTAAAGAATCTGAAAAGTAAAGTCAAATATGACTGAGACAGATGTAGGCAAACTAAAGCTCATGGTGGTGGATGACGAGCCAGATAACTTAGATTTACTCTACCGCACTTTTAGGCGAGATTTTCAAGTATATAAAGCAAGCCATGCGCGAGATGCCATCGAAATCTTAGACAGAGAAGGCGAAATGGCTGTAATTATCTCTGACCAAAGAATGCCAGAGATGAACGGCACCGAATTTCTCAGTCGCACTGTTGATCGCTTTCCGGATACGATTCGGATTTTGCTCACAGGCTTTACTGATGTAGAAGATTTGGTAGACGCAATCAACTCAGGTCAGGTGTTTAAGTATATTACTAAACCCTGGAATCCTGAGCGCCTCAAAGCAATAGTCGGACAAGCGGTTGATACATATCTGGTGTTGAAGAAACGCACGGCTGAGTTGCGTCGCGCTTTGCGGCGAGAATCTTTGTTGAATGCGGTGACAACAGCAATTCGCGAGTCTCTCGACTATAACAGTATGTTGCAAAAGATTGTCGCCACCATTGGAGAGACATTTGAAGCGACTTGTTGCTTACTCAGACCAGTGGAAAGCGATCGCCTCACCCTAGATGAGTTTTCTTACCAAAACCCCAAAGTTCCGATCACTTGTTGCACCTTTGACCCCAGCTTGTTGATTGAAAAAGTTCTCGAAACCCGTCAATATCAAGTATCTGAAGATGCAAAATCCGGCTGCTGTAATCAACTAGTTGTGCCTATAAGCTATCAGCAACACGTGCTAGCGGTTCTTGCTTTATACCAACAGGCACGCGATCGCTCTTGGCGAGATGAAGATATCCAGCTAATTGCCGGAGTCGCCGAACAAGCAGCTTTAGCCCTCTCCCAAGCAAAACTCTATCAGCACCTCCAAGAAAAGCAACAACAAATCAGCGCCGAGTTAGAAGTTGCCCGCCAAATACAAAATAACCTGCTGCGCCAAAGCTTACCTGAAATCAAAGGCGCGAAAATCCAAGCTTGCTGCTACCCTGCCCGCGAAGTAGGAGGAGATTTTTTTGAAGTTTTTGTTCATCCCAAAGGTGACTTGTGGTTAGCAGTCGGTGACGTTTCCGGCAAAGGTGTCCCAGCGGCTTTATTCATGTCAAGTGCTATTTCCGTTTTGCGCCGCGAATTATCTATAGAATTGCCACCAGCGCCGAACGTAATTATGCAAAATCTCAACCAGGCTTTGTCTCAAGACTTGATCAGCAACAATTGCTTCATCACCCTCGTCTTAGCTTGTTATACCCCCACCACTAGGGAACTGGTTTATGCAAATGCCGGTCACATCTATCCCATGCATTGGACAGCAAGCCCAAATTTTGCAGAAAATCCCAATTACCTCAAGGTACGCAGCATTCCCTTGGGGATTTTACCCAAATGGCAAGCACAGTGTGGTCAATTAGTTCTTTCTGCTGGGGATACCTTGTTACTTGCCAGTGATGGCATTACTGAAGCAATGGTATTAAAGCAGACGCAGTTAAAGAAAACTGTGGCTGGCGCACAGCCAGCTAACTATTTGATGTTGAATCAAGAAGGTCTTTGGCAACTCTTAAAAAGTGAGCCTAAACCACTTTCTCTTAACCATTTGCTAGCCCGTATCCAAGCAGACAACAACGTTCAAGAAGATGACCAAACTATACTTTCGCTGGAGGTTATGTAAGTAATGAAAAGTGAGCTTCATGTACCAAGTGACTTGAAGTTTTTAAGCATCGTGGAAAGCTGGCTACTAGGATGCTTACAAATCCAGTTAGGAGAAACAGTTGATTGGTCACGTCTATCAAGTCGTTTGCGGTTAGCTTTGGTGGAAGCTTACTCAAACGTAGTACGCCACGCCCACAAAGATCAGCCCAATGCGCCAGTTTTAATTCGTTTGGAACTCAAAGACCAAGATATAGCCCTAGAAGTTTGGGATCGCGGTGATGGCTTTGATATGTCTAGCTACTTTCCTCCCGACCCACTGGATAAGCAAGAAGGTGGCTACGGTTGGCTGATTATCCATCGTTTAATGGATAAAGTAGAGTACCAGTTGCAGAGTGATGGTGGTAACTGTCTAAAGTTAGAAGTTACTCTACCAGAAGTACGCAAATAAAGCAGAAGGTAGAAAAAAATTTGCTCTCGTAGTGGGCACTTCAGTAACTATTAAAAGCGATAAATCGCTTACTACGAGCTACCCAACTTATTCTATATATTGATAAATTTAACAAATTTAAAATTTTTGCTAAGTTTATTTGATTTATAAGTGTTAATCGTTAAATATTAAAACAGTAGCTCAACTTGTGCCGATTTTGTGCAACGAAAGCTTCTAACTAGCCTGATTAGAAGTAAACAGAATTGTGTCTCAAATCACCAACTACTGAAAAGCACGCGTCATTATTTTCCTTATGGAATTAGCCTTTTATTTGTCGCCACGCTATCGCCTTGATGATAAATCACCTTGGCTTGTAGGAATTGACCCTAGTCGTCATTACTGGATTGCAGTGAATGGAGATAGCAATCTGACAATAGCACTTCCTGGGTTAGCAGTATCTTCACTCAGTGAACTGAAGCAAGCGATGCAGCGATTTCGCTCACTCAGTCCTGGGCAACAAATGACTTTGAATAGAATTGCCAGTGCTTGCACGATTTACTGTGTCAGTCCCGACTGCTATGCTGTAGAAACTCAAATTAATGAAGCTTTAGTCTGGCATCTATTCGATGAAGAAACTTTAGATAGTTTGTTAATGACTGCACACCCAGATTGGCTGTGTGCGCCATCAGATATTGATTTAGGACGAAAAATGCTTCTGCGCTCTTTTGAGAAAGCGACAGTTACGAAGAATTAGGAGTTGGTGATTGTTAGTTCTTGGTTGGAAGATCGCTAACTAACTGCTAACTCCTAACTCCTAACCCATATCCTGTCATCGTCGCAGATTTAGCAATTCTTGAGGAGAAGCTAAGAGTTTGATTTTAGTAAATTGAATTTGCCGTTGTTGGTTGATGACAAACAGCCACATAACGTTGACACCGCACCAAGTAGTTTGTGCTTTCCCACTCACCTGAAATTCGATTTGATTATTGTCCAAATTTTCGGAGATTCCCTGCTGAGGTTCGGCTTTAATGCCTTGAGCTTCTTGTTTTAAATAGGCAGCGATCGCTTCTTGCCCCACAATACCAGATTCAAACGGCGGTTGCATCACACCATCCGACGCAAACAAGCTTACAGTCTCATCAAAGTTTCCTGCGTTTAAAGTTTGAAAATAACGCAATATCACAGGTTCGCTAATTCCCTCAATCTGAAATTTATCAGCTTCCGTAGTAGCAATAGTTGATTTTTCTGAAAGCATATGTTAAACAGGGTAGTGATATAAGTGAAGATTTAATCAATTTAGAATTAAAAGCTACATAAAACCTGCTACTAAAGAAGTATTTTAGGACTTACGCAACAATAACGCTGCTATCGTCATTGCGACCAAAGAAAAGCGATCGCACTCGCGTTGTTTGTTGTTTTTTGTTGCGAGTGCGTAAGTCCTATATTTTCGAGATTGAAAAAAGCAGCGCGATCGCACCGTTAGCTGAAAATTTGCTTAGTTTTTTCCACCTATTGTATTCGTTTACCAACACGCTGATACTACACAAACGCATTTCTAAAGTTGACTTCACACATGCACCACAACTTCTGCCAATTTGATATGGCGGGATTGATAATGTTTTTATTGAGGCAACAACTCAGTAATTATACTAAGTACTGTATTAAATAGCAAGTTTGGTTATGTAATCAGCACTGGCAACTGAAGAATATTGAGGTGTTAGGATATTGTAGTTGGCGCTCTAACTCCGGCTGTAAATGGACAAAGCATTAGATGAAACGCTTTCTATCAAGATTGCTCAAAGCATAAAAAGCAAGGCTAAAACTCCGTTTGACAATGCTTACAAAGCAGCATTAGCGACTGAGGGAGCAACTTATGTGCAAGGCTTTTTAGTTATTGGTCGTAAGTCTTACAAACCGATTGAACATGCTTGGATTGAATTAACTGATGTCTCCGGCAACGACTCAGTTGTACGCATTATCGATCCAACATTACCGCACCTGAATAAAAACGATCAAGAATTCTGCTACTTTGCAGCACAAACCTTGAGCGTAAAAAAACTGAAAGCGATAATCGAAGAATCGAAAGAAGATTACCCAGAAGACGAACCGCTACCAATTTATGGTGCAGCACCTTATGAATATTATGGTAATGTGATGTTAGGTGGTAAAGACTACTTAGATGCATATCAAGCAGCAGAGGCTAAGTGTCAACAATTGAATCGACCAAACGTTGACTTGAACTAACCTCTAACCAACAACCAACAAATTTTTAATTCGATTTGCCATCACTACCAAAGTATTCTCGATAGCCAGAAATTTTGTCTCCACGCACATCAAAAGAAACGGCTATGCGATTTTTGTAAGGTTCTTTCCACATCATTCCCTCATCGCGGAACTCAAAAACCACCGTCTTTTCATTGCTAGTAACGCTGTCAAGGCTAAGAGTTAACCCAGGACTGAAGACTTCTGTAACGTATTGGAAAAAAGCTGAAGCTTTTTGTTTACCAACATTTAAACCGTGGTATTTTCCCACAGGAAACCAAAAGCTAAAGTCTTCAGTTAGCATATCGAGAAACGAGTTCCACTCCCCCGTTGCCAAACCATGTTGAAAGTGTGCAAATGCCTGATGTGCAACTTTCAAAGTATTTTCTGATTGTTCTGCCATTGTCATCACCCATTGACTAAAATCTGACAACTACTTTGCCGCAATTCTTACCAGTAAGTAGATATTCCACAGCAGCCGGAATGCATTCTATGCCGTTGAACTGAGTTGAGTCAATGGCAACTTTTAGTTTGTCTGTGTAGAACAAGTTTAACAGGCGATCGCGTGCTTCGGGTATATATTCTTTATAATGAGGCATCAAAAAACCTCGCACAGAAGCAGCTTTCCACATCAGTTGCTGATAAATTCGAGGTTGTAGCACCTGTTCTACATTTACAGCATATTCGGAAATGTAGCCAATAGTAACTAAACGTCCACGAATCGCCAAATTATCAACGCAGCTATCGAAAACTTGTTTACCGACACATTCAAAAATTAAATTAATGCCATTGGGGTATTCTTCTTTGAGGATTTGGTTGAGGTTTTCTGTACGATAGTTGATAATGCGATCGCACCCTAATTCTCTCAGTAACTTTCCCTTAGCCTCAGAACTACAAGTACCAATGACATGATTACCTGCTAACTTTGCCAATTGCACCGCAATATGACCGGTTCCCCCTGCTGCTGCTGTCACTAAAACCACTTCATCACTTTTCATCTCCCCCACTTGTTCCAATGCAACCAAAGCTGATACACCAGTAGGCATTAGTGTTAGCACTTCTGGTGTTGCTTCCCGCACTTTCACCGCTAAGTTTGCATCGATAACCTGATATTCTCGATAACCACCACCACGCGCTGTAGTCACGACAGCATCACCCATTTGAAAATCTGTGACATTTTCACCTATAGCGACAACTTCTCCCACTGCTTCCACACCCAAATCAAAGGGAGGAATTAAGTTAACATAGGGAACATCACCACGACAAAGTAAGGTGTCAAATCCACCATTAACGCCAACGAATTTGTTTTGAATTAAAAGTTCATTGCCAGCTGGTTCTGATATAGCAATTTCTACAATTTCAACAGATGATGTAAAGTCTTGGCTAAGTTTTTTTGCTATTAACTTCCTGTATATTTTTGTATTCATTTTAAAATTTTACTTTTACTTGATTTTTAATAATTATTTTAAAATCATATAAATATTATTTTACTATTCTGCTCTAATATATTGTTATTAATATAATTTTTTAGACAAAAAAATCCTAGTAGGACAGGTTTAGCTGTAGCAGGACTATCTACCCTAGAACTAATTATTGAGATTAAGTGTAAAGCAATTATTGATAGCTAATATCTGACAACTACTTTACTGCAACTTTTATTATTTATTCTTTGAATTGCTATTCAATTAGTTTCCCCAGCCAGTCTAGAGATTATATTAAGCTTATAAAGCTTTTTCCCACTCTAATTGATGAGCTAAACCATACTTGATAAAATCATCTTTTTTAGCTTTATCGCTTTCGCCAAAAACGCCTAAGCTGTAAGGATTATCTTTCATACGTTGTGCGACTTGCTCTTTTTCAAATCGTATCACTTCCTCTCTAGGCTTGTCCGGTTTAAAAAAGTCTACAACTAAGACAGTTCTATCATAATTGGTGTAATTATGTGGGCAGTGTGGATAGCTGTGATCTAAAACCATGAATTTTCCTTCATGCCAATAAAGCTGCTCATGGCATATTTTCATAGCCACATCTCCCTCTGGCACAATTAATCCTAAATAGCCACGATTCATATGAGGATTATAGTTAACGTGTAGCTTGACATCTAAACCTGGATGGAATGTACCAAAATAGACATTTCTGATGACATTATCATCTATAAAGTTTACTTTATTTATCGCTTCAGCCAAGTTTGGGAAATATTTTTCTCTTAATCCAAGTGCTTTTTGTGATGCTTCATCTGTCCCATAATCAGGATATTGTATTTGATGAACTTGAATATATTCTTCAATAAACAAACCTTGAAATAAAATACCAAAAGCACTGTATTTAGAATTGCCCTTGGATTTAATCGTTTTACTTTTAGGACCTAGAATTTCATAAGTGAATTTTAACTCTTCATCAGATGCATTATTAATAAAGTGTGTAAACTCATCTCTAATCACTTGCCAGTTATCTTGAAGGCTTTTGAGAAAAGGAAATTGCTGTGGGTTCAGATGATACTCATTAAAACTTTCCATTGTCTTTTCTCCTGAAGATGATTTCATAAAAAACCGTTACATAGTGATGGGATTTGGTCTGCGTCCCGGTACGATGTTGAAATTGCTGACTAAACTAGGCTATTCATCCATCACTAGCTAAAAGACCAGTGCCCATTCTGGATCTAAACTTGTAGATGGTTGAATGGAATTTGAGCATTAAAATTTTGGGTTCTGTACTTATTTTAGTGTGAGGTCTACTGTGTCTGAAGCTCCCGTATTAGATAAAATTATCAAAAATGTGCGGGTAGTTCGTCCCCATCATGGTGCTGTCGAACTACTTGATTTAGGAATTAAGGATGGGAAATTTGCTCAGATTGCTCCTAATATTAGCCCAGACACAGGCAAAGAAGTATTTGATGGCAAAAATCTGCTGGGCTTTCCTGGGGTCGTCGATGCCCATATGCACATCGGTATCTATCAACCCCTCGACAAAGATGCTGTGACTGAAAGCAAAGCTGCGGCAATGGGGGGAGTAACAACTAGCCTTAATTACATCCGTACAGGGCAGTATTATCTCAATAAAGGTGGTTCTTACCGCGATTTTTTTCCAGAAGTATTGGCATTATCCGCAGGTAATTTTTTTGTAGATTACAGCTATCACGTTGCACCCATAGCTAGCCAGCATATCGACGAAATACCTTTACTGTTTGAGGAACACGGTGTATCTTCGTTTAAAATCTTCATGTTTTATGGCGGATATGGGTTACATGGTTTGTCAGACCAACAAAACCTCTTTTTAATGATTAATAAAGAGGAACGGTACGACTTCGCCCATTTTGAATTTATTATGCGTGGTCTAACTCGCTTGATGGAAAAACATCCAGAAGCGCGAGATACTATCAGCTTGAGTTTACACTGTGAGGTTGCAGAAATTCTTAACGCCTATACCAAAATAGTTGAAAATGATTCTAGTCTTAGCGGACTACATGCCTACAGTGCAGCACGTCCCCCTCATTCGGAAGGTTTAGCAATTTGCATTGCTTCCTATTTGGCACATGAGACTAACTGTGCAAATATCAATTTGTTGCACCTGAGTTCACGTAAGGCAATGGAAGCAGCTTTGACTATGCAAACTGCTTTTCCTCATATCAATTTTCGGCGAGAAGTTACCATCGGACATTTACTATTAGATGTTGATACCCCCACAGCTACTTGGGCAAAAGTAAACCCCCCTATTCGTCCCCGTGCAGATGTGGAATACTTATGGCAAGCAGTACTTAACCATCAGGTAGATTGGATAGTTAGCGACCACGCTTGCTGTTCTGCCGAACAAAAAAGAAGCGCTAAATACCCGAATAATATTTGGTTAGCAAAGTCTGGTTTTGGCGGTACAGAATATTTACTTTCTGGTGTGTTTAGTGAAGGTAGCAAGCGGGGGATGTCCTACAATCACATGGCTAAGTTGCTATCTTGGAATCCATCCCGACGCTTTGGTTTGTTAGAAAAAGGTGACATTGCCATTGGCTATGATGCTGACTTGGTGCTGCTAGACCCCAATGAAAGCTTTGTGGTACGTGCTGCTGAGTCAGAGTCACAACAAGGTTATACGCCGTTTGAAGGAGTAGAGTTAACGGGAAGGGTGAAGAGTACCTTTTTACGCGGAAATCTTATTTACAACAACGGACATGTTTTGGGTTCGCCTACTGGACTTTATTTAAAAAGATTTTAGAGCAATTAACTTGAGCATTTGATTACTGCGATCGCGCAACATACTTAGGGCTTGCTGAATAAGTCTCTAACTGGGCGATCGCTGATTTTGAAACTCTAAGTTGAATTAAAGTTGTACGAGCCAAAAATGCCTGAATTGACTGAATAGCCTAGATTACAAGTTCTGTGTCTAGCATCACCTCAAAGTGTTTAACTTTAGTTTCTGGTTTTATGAGATATTCGTTATCTCTGGGAAGAGGTCTAACTTTTTCCATGTCGTTACCAGCAAACTTACGAATTGCATCCTGTGATTCCCAGTAAGAAATAACAGTAAATTCTGTGTTATTTCCATCAGTGAGGCGAAGTACTTGCGCTCCCAAATTACCAGGAATTGAATCGATTTTTTAAATTCCAGATTCTACCAAATAAGCATAGTATTCATCTGCTTTTGATGTCAGGGTTGTACCGTGCCAAATGCGTGCGATTACTTTCTTTGATTGGGTAGTATTAGCAGAATTAGTTGGTATATTTTGTGCTGAAACTGTAAAGGTTTCAACCTGTGCAAATGAAGCTAGTGACGAAATCAAAACTGAAATCGTCAATCCACAAAGAATACCCGAAAAATGAATTGGTCTAATCATTAAGCATCTCCAGGCGCATATGACAAAACTGTTCCAACTTGTGATAAATCTCTGTCAACTCTGACAAAGAACAAGCCGCCATCATCCGTTATGTGTCTAGGAAGAGTGCTAAAGGTGGGGCAATACCAATAATGGTCTTTTACTATGCGGTAATCGTCTACATCACAATATCCAGTTAAGCAATATCCCTCTTCGTTATATGATTGTATCATTTGATATTTATTGTCAAAATGTGGCAAGATGACGAGCAACCATACTCCCCCTCCGTTACTATCTTTCCTAAGCCACTTCTTACTTGCCTGCACAAATTGAACTGTATCTGTCTTGCCCCACGGTAGTAACTTGCTGTCCAATGCTGGAATAAAGTCACTTATCCTAGCATCTGGATGATTAGTTTGTGCTATTTTATACTTAATATAACCGTTCTCCATCCAGAGGATTTCAACTTCTTCCCCGCCTACCACTTTCCAAGGACCTACTCTCACGCCTGCGGGGATAAAAGAGTAACCATGCTTACTCAGCTGCCATCCACCTAGTTGAATTGCACCCTTGAGTACAAAAAGCTCTAAATCAGATGTAAATATGCCAGATGGGGCTTTAAATTGTGATGGTAAAATAACTCTTGAAGTAGATGCACCGCAATCATGCCAAGTCAGTAATCTATGACTTCCAGATGCTACCTCATCTGGCATTCCATTGATTCGCCATCCCCGTTCCTCTGATACAGAATTTGTGTCAAAAAATTGATATTGACGAGGTACATATTCTTTAGAGATGGCTGTGCGTCTTCCTGATAGGTTCATGCGTCCTCTTCCGTCTCCACCCCAATCTTCCTTAATAAGGGCTATATGCAAAAAGTCATCAGTGTCGTCTTCTCTTTGAGAATTGTATTGGTCTTTCATGGATTTATGGCTTACACAGTTAGTACTTAAAATGATATAGTGCGTCAAATTTTTAACGCACCTTGACAATGTAAAGAAATTTTTAATTACGTAAGCCTGCGTTTAACTTCTTCAGCCAAATTAACCAATCCTACTTCTACTTGCTCACCTGTTTTCAAATCTTTTAGCGATGACTTTTGTGCTGCTGCTTCTTCAGAGCCAATAATGACGCAAAATTGAATGCCTTGTTTATCAGCTAGTTGGAATTGTTTACCCAATCCTTTTTTATCAAAGCTAGTTACGACATTAATACCAGCTTTCCGCAGTTGTTGAGAAACTTGTAAATAAATCGGCATCAAATCTTCTTGCATATTCACTACCATTACTTGTGCAGGTGTGGCAGCTAAGGTACTCAAAATACCAGCTTTCAGCAAGCGACTGATTAAACGAGTTAAGCCGATAGAAATGCCTACACCTGGCATTTTCTCACCGATAAATGTTCCTACTAATTCTTCATATCTGCCACCAGAGCAAATGCTGCCTAAGGCTTCATGTCCTAATAAAGTTGTTTCGTAAACTGTACCTGTATAGTAATCAAGACCACGAGCGATCGCTAAATCAATACAAAAACGATTTTCAGCAACTCCAAGATTACGTACACCTGCAATCACCGTTTCTATTTCAGCAACTCCCAGACTAAATTGCTCGGCTTCTGGCAGATTAAGCGCGAGGTGCTTGAGTTTATCTAATACTTCGTTAACTGTACCGTCAATTTTAATAAAGTCAATAATTTTTTGTGTCTGTTCTGCTAAAATGCCTTCTTTTTCTAATTCCTGCTTAACTTTAACTTCACCGATTTTTTCTAAATTATCAATGATGCCGATACAGGATTTAATTTTGTTTTCTGCAATACCTACTGATTTAAAGAAACCTGTGAGAATTTTACGATTGTTGATGCGTATCAGAAAATCGCCAATACTAACTGCTTCAAATATCTCTGAGATAATTGCAGGCATCTGAGCATCATATAGCAAGCTGAGTTCACGTCGAGCAACTACATCAATATCGCACTGACGAAACTGACGAAAACGCCCATCTTTTGCTCGTTCACCGCGAAAAACTACATCCATTTGATAACGGGCAAAGGGAAAGGTTAATTCATTCAAGTGACGGGCAATATATGCTGCTAGAGGAACTGTTTGGTCAAATTTTAAAGCTCTGGCTTCTGAACCAGTTTCGCCTGCTTTATCCCTCTCCGCTTGTCGATTTGGTGGCAGGATCGGATCAATCCCATAAATAATATTGTCGCCTTGATTACCTTTTGCTTGCAATACTTCTAAGCGTTCTACAGCCGGAGTTTCAATAGGTGTAAATCCATAACTTTCAAAAACCCTGCGGATAGTATCTAGCAAATATAATTCTAGGCGCTTTTCGCTAGGAAGAAATTCTGGAAAACCACTAGGGGTGGAAAAATTTATTTTGTCAGCTTTTGCCATGCTTTTAAGGAATTAAAACTTCAAAATGCTAATTAGCTTATCGTAGCCGTTCTTCTTGGATCAGGGTGCGTTGGTAGATTTGATGGTTCTTAAACCAATGCCAAGTGCGAGCGCGATAGTTATTGTCTGGGCTAATTAGGATCATTTCATATAAAGACATTTCTGGCATTGTCTTATAAGAAAACCACAAAATAACGGTCGAATCGTCTGCTTCCCAGGCTTTTCCTTGAATGCGCTCTGTATCAAACCAAAGTTTTTTATCGTGATAGGTTCCGGGAAACTGATGTTCTTCGTGTTTACCATCAGACCAGGTGTAGCGATTAACTTGGTAGTAGGGATAAGGACCGTTTTCTGGAAACTGGCAGGTTAAGTGAGATTCATGCTTGTCGAGGATTTTTCCTTCTGTATCAACTAGCGTATACGTACCTACCCAATCTCCTTCGTGGCGGAAAAGAACGGGCATTTCTTCTCGGATGGTAGACATAACAAAACTCCTATTTTTCTTGTTGTCTTTGGGTTAGAGCGCTTATTTTGTCGGAGACGCTCTTGCAATGGGCTTAGTTACTCTTAAAATCTCAGGATATCTATAAGACTAAAATAGCCCTAGCTTTATTAGACATAGGCGCGGAAATTAATTCTGCGTTATCTGAACCCAACAGACGTGATAAATCGGGCGTTGCTGATTAAGAATATGAATTTGTCTCACGCAGAGCCGCAGAGTCGCAGAGAGTAAGAGTTTGAGATGCTTGATTTTTAAGTTTCATATTTTGATTCAGCAATGCCATAAATCGCCGTCTCTACATCTAGGACAACAGATGTCTATTGGTTATTAAACCACCAAGGGTCGCTAACAGTGTTAGTTTTCACCAAAAATGCTTTTTTCCGCATGAATCGTGTCAACGCGGCTGATCCCATGCGCGATCCGCCCATACCAGAGAATTTAAAGGCATTTTTCTCACCCTCGTGCATGAGGGCAGTTAGTGCAGCATCGTTGATACTGATAGCACCTGCATCTATCTGCTGGGCGACTTGTAATGCTTCTGCTTCCGAGCCAAAGACAGCAGCACTTAGTCCATAGATGGTATCGTTCGCTAATGCGATCGCTTCTTCAACTGTGGAAAAAGCCATCACGGGCATAATGGGTCCAAAAGTCTCTTCGGTCATCACTGTCATGGAATGGTTAACACTTGTGAGAACCGTTGGACGACACCACCAACCACCACTAAATTGCTCAACTTCACCACCGCAGTGAATTACTGCTCCCTTGAACACTGCGTCTTGCAAATGCTCATTAATAATTGCGGCTTGTCTTTCCGCAATAATTGGACCGATTTCGCCACTTTCAACTGTCGGGTAAGCTAACTGAAGGCGATGGGCTTTGGCTACTAGTTGATGGTAAAAGTTTTCAAAGATAGATTCAGCAACGTAAATTCTCTCAATCGAGAGGCACGATTGTCCGGTGTTGACGACGGAACCCCACAAAATTGCTGATGTTGCTAATTCTATATCCGCTGATTCTAAGACGATCGCCGGGTCTTTTCCCCCTAATTCCAAAAAAGCAGGAATAAACTGTCTCGCTGCTGCTTCTGCTACATTTCGTCCGGTGGCTACACTACCGGTAAAGCATACCAGATCCACATTTTCAATTAATGCGGCTCCGGTTTCGCCTGCTCCCTCAATAAAAGTTAATATATCGCGTAATTTGGGAACGCTGTTAAGTGTCGCCAACAAAGGTGCCACGAAGCGGGGAGCAATTTCACTCGGTTTGACAATGACAGCACAACCCGCGAGCAATGCGGGAATAGTATCAATCGTAGACAGCAATAAGGGAAAATTCCAAGGGCTAATCACCCCAACTAAACGATAAGGAACCGCTGTTTGTTGCAGCTGGATAAAAGGTATTGCTGTACCTTTTTCAAAGTCTTGTAATAATTTTGGCGCTAATCCACACCAGCGATCAATGCTGGAAAGGAATGAGTCAATTTCCATCACCGAGATTGATAATCTGCCAGTATCGGCGACTAAAGCCTCCGTGAGTTTGTCACGCTTAGATAATATCGCTTGTTTCCACTGCTGCAAGGCTTCTATTCGCCCTTGTAAACCAATTTGCAGCCAGCTTTTTTGCGCCCTCCGCAGACGGCTACATTGTTGTGCCAGCAGCTTCGCAGGTGGCGGTATAATCACATAGTCATACTTTCCGGTTCGGGGGTTGCGAACTTCGATTGGTTTACTCATTCATTGGGCATTGGGCATTGGGCATTGGGCATTGGGCATTGGGCATTGGGCATTGGGCATTGGGCATTGGGCATTGGCCATTAGTCGCCATTACCCAATCTCAAATTATCTCTAATTTGCTTAAACGCTCAATGGTTTGTTGCTGTGTTTGAATGAAGTGTTTGCGGTCTACTTCTTTATCCAGCATAGTGTTTGCTGGGTAGAAATGCGACTGGCTGTAACTTTCTGCATATAGTTCAAATCGCTGCCGTGATAGTAAATTATTTAACCCAGGTCGGCGGCGATCGCGTCGTAAAGCTGCCAAGTCAATCTCTGCGAAAGCTGCCATGCTCTCACCTGTAGCAGTTTCAGCTAAAACAATTCCTCGATGGTCAATAATTTTAGAACCACCATCAGCGGATGCGATAGGAATCGGGATATTCGCAATGCCTGCTGTATTGGCTGAGACTACGTATGCCATGTTTTCTACTGCACGGCTGATTTTTGCTGCATCTTTAGGCGTTAACATCTTGCTATACACTTCTGATGTCGAATGCAGAAAAATCTCTGCACCACGGATTGCTAGACACCGCGCCACTTCTGGATATAAAATTTCTTCGGATGCAAGAGCTGCCAAATTACCGATCGCCGTCTTCGCTACCGGAAAAACACCCTCTAACCCGTAACAATCTAGATACTTATCCCAGACATCGTGGGGTGTGGGGGCAAACATCGAATTCAGGCGTCGATACCGCAAGACAATTGACCCTGAGGGGTCGATAACAAAGCAGGTTTGGAAGTACAACCCTGGAAACTTGGGGTCGAGTTCGTAAGCGTTGCCTGCCAAGAAGATATTATGCTTTTGGGCTATTTTACCAAGGGCTTCATACTCAGCACCAGCCATTTCCAGACAGGCTTTTTCTGCCCAAACAGCTAGGGACTCTCCCATCGGAAAGCCTGTGAGAAAGTATTCTGGCAGGACAATTAAACGACAGTCAAAGCCAATAAAAGCAATACTGGCAGCTATTTGTTGTGCCAAACGGTTGATGGTTTGCTCAATGAGCGATCGCGCTTGGGTTCGATCACTGGCTTGGTTAACTGCGTGGCACGTTACTTGAAGTGCTAAGGCACGAAATGAGTCGATGGCGGTAGTATTGGTTTCCATGCACCAAGGTGTGTTGAAATTTTGCAGATGTGATTTTATTTCAGGCGATCGCCACCCCAAAGCGATCGCACTAGTTTATCTGTCAATTCTTCTCCCAACAGCTGCGAGGTCGATTTTGTTATCTGGGTCGCGTTCCGCGATCGCACGCAGCACAATTAAGTTACGTTCAGACAGATAAAAAAGTATTGTCTACATTAGGTTGCTGCTCAATCATTGTTTGCCTCTACCTGCTTTGTATAAACTTAATGTAAACGAAGAACTCTAGGTAATAGCATGTCAGATTCTGGTAGTACAGAGTCGAAAGTTGGTAAAGTTCTGCTGATCGGCGTTACTGGAGGCACCGGGGGCAATGTGGTCAAAGGATTCCGCGAACAGGAAGTTACCAACCTGCGTGCCATAACTAGAAAAATTGACCTTAACCGTCCTTCCCTGTCCAAAATGACCGATGCCGGAGTTGAGTTGGTTGAAGCCAACTTAGACGATGAAAACTCCCTCGTAGCAGCTATGAACGGCATTTCGGCTATTTATTGCCACGCTACCTCTGCCGACTCTGCCAAACCCGATCCGCTAGAAGTTGAGAGGGCAAAGCGCGTTGCACAAGCGGCAAAAAAAGCCGACATCAAGCACTTCGTCTATAACTCCGCAGGTGGTGCAGACAGAAATTCCGGAATTCCCCACATTGAGCAAAAGTACAAGGTTGAGCAAATTCTCAAAGCAGCTGACTTACCGACAACTATGTTGCGGGCTTGTTTGTTTATGGAGGAGTTTTGGAAAAAGTACACGCGACCCTCGATACTTAAGGGAACTTTCCCATTTTCGATTCAGCCTGACAAGCCTTTACATCTGATTACAACTATAGATATGGGTCGCGTTGCTGCTTACGTGATCAAAAATCCTGACAAGTACATCGGTAAAGAAATTGAACTTGCTGGCGATGTGCTGACTCCAAAGCAACTTGCCGAGGCATTTTCTAAAGCGCAGGGGACAAGTGTTGTTCACAAAGAAACACCTGCGTGGATATTCTTACTTCTATTTCAAAAAGAATTGTACGCTTTGATTCAGTGGTATCGCCGCAAGGGTTATCAAGCTGATGTGCAGCACTTGCGTCAAGAGTTTCCCGGACTTTTGACGACATTCGATGAATTTCTGCAAGAAACCAATTGGGCAAATAAGGAACTTACTTACGAGAGTCTTTCATAGACTTTGCTTTGAAATTGTTATCCAATAGACCTCGTGCATTCAAGAGATTTTTTTAATTTAACCACAGATAAATACTTTTTGTACACAGATATTTATCTGTATTCACCTGTGCTTCAATTTATAAAATATTGACTTTTGCAAGAAGTCTAATCACGCTCAGTTAACAAGTTTTTCCTAAATTCCTACCTGACTCATAAATGACTGACTTTCTTGGTTTAAACCAACAATAACCACATGCTTCTCTAATTTTTCATATCGAGCAACTACCTGAGAAATTGCAGTTACTGCGGCATGATCCCACACATGAGCATGATGAAAGTCAATGATTACTTTTTCCGGGTCTTCAGCATAGGTAAAGAACTCAACAAAGCTGTTAATTGAGCCAAAGAAAAGTTGCCCCGATATTGTATATATTTTCGCGCCAGATGCATCGAATGATTTTAGTACTTTGATTTGGGCTGCTTTCCAAGCAAAAATAAAAGTGCTAATAATTACGCCAACCAAAACACCTTGAGCAAGGTCATTAGTCAAGAGAGCGATCGCTACCGTTATAGGCATGACAATTGCATCACTCAGCGGCATTTTTCTTAACTGTTGTAATGATTTCCAACTAAAAGTTTCAAAAGCCACCATAATCATGATGCCAATCAATACTGCCATCGGGATCTGCTTAACTATATCTCGAAATACAAAGATTAAAGTTAATAAAAAAGCACCAGATACAAAAGTTGATAAACGCCCTTTGCCTCCAGACCTAATATTAATAATTGATTGCCCAACCATCCCACAACCAGCCATTCCACCAAAAAAGCCTGTGACGATGTTGGCAATCCCCTGACCTTTAACTTCTCGATTTTTAGAACTTTTAGTTTCTGTTAACTCATTGAGCAAATCTGCCGTTAATAAGGATTCTAAAAGACCGACTATCGAGAGCGTTAATGAGTAAGGCAGAATAATTAAAAAGCTTTCTAAAGAAAAGTCAATATGCGGCAGATGAAACGATGGTAGTGTACCTGTAATATTACCAATATCTCCGACTCTGCGAACATTGACTTTTGTAGCCATTGCCACGATTGTCATAATTACAATGGCAACTAACGGTGATGGTACTATTTTGGTAATACGAGGTAAAAGATAAATGATCGCTAATGTAGCTGCTACCATCACGTACATTTGCCAAGGTTGTCCAGCAAATTGTTTAACTTGAGCTACAAAGATTAATATGCCTAGCGCATTAATAAAACCTGCTATAACTGATTGGGGAATAAAACTAAAAAATTTGCTTAACTTCCCAACTCCCATGAGAAATTGAACTATCCCAGTTAAAATAGTGGCTGCAAATAAATACTCAACTCCATGTTTTTCTACTAGTGATGTCATCAGTAAAGCCATCGAACCAGTTGCAGCGGAAATCATTGCCGGTCTTCCACCAAATACGGAAATAACGATGGCTATACAAAAGGAAGTATATAGAGCTACCATTGGCTCAACTTTAGCTATCGCAGCAAAAGCTAGAGATTCTGGAATCAATGCTAATGATACAGTCATCCCTGCTAAAACATCACCTCTAACGTAAGAAAAATCTATAGTTTTTAATCTGAAAAAATTTAATTTCCCAGTTACTGTAGTATTCTTGTTTTTGTATTTATTTTTAATAAAATGCACTCCTACCTCCAAAAATAAGTTAACGATTTTGAAAAATTGACAAAAAAGGAGTAACCTAAATAATACTAAGTAATAGTAACATTACAAATATTTAATTTTTGATAATTGTATATACTTTATCAGCAAGTTTTACAATGACTTCATAATTGCGATGATAAATATAATTTTTAAATAAAGTTCTATTTTATGCAAAGAATATGGTAGATTTACGGATAGATAAAGGCGATCGCCACAGCATTTGCTTGTAGGAACTTAAATGCAACTGCCATGCGATCGCCTATTATCCTGAGAAAAAAGCTACGACCAAAGATTAAACACTTAACCTTGATGCCAATACTGTGGTAGAAAGGATATCACATTTTGGTTACTTTTAGGAAAACGCAGTTCTGTATAACTACTTAGAAAGATTTGGCTCCACAGTTTCGGGGAAACTGGCAAAATTACGCCTTACCCAATCCATTCCCACTTCATTATTGAGTTTAATTTTCTGTGGCGTATTTGGGTAAATTTTTCTTAAAATATCTGCATCTTGTTCGACAACAACTTTGGCAAAGTCGAGAAACTTCTGCCCCAATGCTTTAAATGCTGGATGTTTTGCTTGCCCAAACATTAATACATAAGTGCGTGTTCGCATCTGCGATTCTGGAATAAATAGGTGGCATTGTGCAACTTTAGCTGCCCAGTTTTCAACATGTGAAATTATTAAAGACGGAAAGTGATTTTCCAAATGTGGTTTGAGGACTTTTGGTAGTAGCAACAAGTCGGGATTGCTGATTTTTTCTTTTAAAGTTGTAGGTGCTGTAGGCATATCAAAAAAAGCGTGAGACTGATGCCCATTGTCAATAAACTTCTGAAATTGCACTTCTTCAATTTTAAATAAAGGACGATGAGTGCCGTTTTGGTGGTTGTAATCGTGCATATTTAGGAGCATGGTGAGCAAGTCTGTTTCCACGCTCGTGTCTGCTGTATGTCCGATAAAGTCATACTTAGCACTTATTTCATTCAAAATTGTTGGAATTGGTACTTTGGGTTCATATCCGCCATAAGACCAAATAAAATCATCTTGAATAATCAATTCTAACGGTTGCAATTGTGGTAACGTTTTCTTATTTGAACCGGGCAAAATAGTACAACCTTCACTGTCAAATTCTAAAGCATGAAATGGGCAAACTACAACGCTAGTTTTGTCTTCACGTTGCTGACACCAACCTTCAGATAACATTGCTCCCATATGAGGACAAGCATTAGGTAAGGCACTTATTTTACCTGCTGCATCTTTCCACAACACATAGTCACAACCGTAGAGGGAAACTTTTTTCGGTTTGTTTACCTCTAACATCGATTTGTGTGCTAACAGCCAAGGAGCGCCAAAAAGCATAGACATTGTTATTTTCTTCCTTTTATGACTACAGGAAAATCTGTTAGATTTTGTGAACTTACAAAAATGATTTCGGCGTTTTTTTACCTAACTACTGAGTAAATTATGCAAAAATTATTTAACTAACTTTTTAGTTAGTTATTAATGTAAGCAATTTTATCTTGTCTGTCAACTACTAACTAGTCTTAAAAAGCTTTGACCCGTGTCCGTCGGCGATCAAACCTTTGGCTTTTTTAGTTAAGATGATGTTCGTCTCTTTGATGGTGATCCGTGGGTCGTTCAGCGAAATCAGAATCCTCATCCAATAAACCTCGACAAGTGCGCGATGCAGAAGCGACGAAAGCGCAGATATTGGATGCGGCAATGGAAGAGTTTGCCAAGCATGGTCTTTCTGGAGCGCGAACGGAAGCGATCGCTTCTCGTAGTGGTGTGACCAAAGCCATGATTTACTACTATTTTGAGAGTAAGGAAAAGCTATATCAAGCAGTGTTGCACCGACTCGACTTTCCAATAAACGACATGATTCGGGAAACTAACTTGGATAGTTTGCCAGCTGAAGAAGCCTTAAAGCAGGTTATTCAAGCAGCTATTGCTTATAGAGTCCAGCATCCTTACTTAGGGATGATTTTATTTCAAGAAGCGAATCAAAATCAAGGCAAGTTTTACAAACAGACAAACTGGCAAGAAGGTTTTGAGCAAGTTATTAGTATCTTAGAACGTGGTATTAAGGAAGGTTGCTTTCGTCCAGTTGACCCATTTTTAACTGCAATTCATATTGCCGCAGTGTGTACTTTTTATTTTGATGCCTACGAAAATCTTAAGTATGCAAAACCGGATTTAGACTTGCGAAGTCAAGAAATGATTGAGCAATACACCGAACAAGCAATTAATCTGATTTTAGCTGGTGTGCGATTTAATACTCAACAATAGTATTTATGCAGTCTGACAAAATGAACGAAGTTCACAATACCACATGAAAATTACTCTTTCAAGCGTCCAAGGGTCAGTACAAAAGCAAATTGATCTTCAATAAATATATATTTTGATTTAGATTTTTATCTAAAAAGTCACTTGATATCATGGAAATTGAAAATATTTATTATAAAATTTTTAACAATCTAATTTAAACACTCGTGTCGATTCAATAAAGATTTTGTAAAGACGACCGATAAAATCTGACAATCTGATTATTTAATGTATATATACTGATATAACAGATGTTATAACTTGTTTAAACATCAATTCTTCTAATCGTATATATCTAATGTTGACTATGAATTAAAATATTAAATTGGATATAATTTAGAGATGAAAAAATGAAAGTAGAGTAAACAATTAAATGATTATTTAAATAATGTATATATTTTAAAAATTAATATTTAATAATATTTGTTTATTTCATAAGCATGCTTAAAGAATAATTACTAAGTTGGCATTTATAATAAACCATAACTGTGAAAGAGAAAAAATATCATCAAAAGGAACCAAATAAAATGCAAATGTTTAATCAGCACATCAATAATTTATTTTTGTCAATAAATTATCAGCGGGGTAAAGTTGCCACTTTTTTAGTTAGTCTGATAGCTGGAATTATTATTTCAATTGTAATTGCAACATACTTAGCTGCTAATGGAGCCTCAGTAAACACCTACAAAACCTCTTGGATAGGTAATACTTTTGGCGGTGGCGATAAGTGGGTACAAAACTATATTGAAGCAATGTATGTTGCCCCAAATGGTACAGTTTTTACTAACAGCAGTTGGGACGAAGCCGGCAGAGAAGCCGGAATCTACAAGGATGGCGATGTTATTGGCTCATCTTTGGATACGCACGGTTGGAGCCGTCTTGGGGGCAAAGCTGTCACAGCAAATAGTAAATATCTTTACTTAGCGATGATTCAGGGGTCGGTAGGTAACAAAGAAAATTACCCCCCAGAAAAAACAACTTGGTACTGCGTCAGACGCTATGACTTGTCTGGAAAGCCTGCTCCTTTTAAGGGAGGAAGCGGGCACGATCGCAGTATGTTGATTGTTAGTACCAAAGGCGAAGTTACTGGATTGGCAATTTCAGCAAACGAGCTATATGTTAGCGATTCCGCTGAAAATAAAATTCGAGTTTACAATAGCGAGACGGGAGCACAAATTCGTAGTTTTAGCTTTACTAATCCAGGACACATAAGCGTTGACCGTCAAGGAAATTTGTGGATTATTCAGCCGAAAAAAGGTAGCAATCCTGCCAAGATTCTGCATTATTCAAAACAAGGAAAACAATTACCAGAACAGATTGCCGATGTAGTTGAGCCAAAAGCGATCGCTATCGATAATCAAAATAGACTTTTAATCGCAGAAAACGGTCCACGCCAACAAGTACTGATTTATAACATTAAAAACAAGCCAGTATTGACGGGAACTTTCGGCAGTAAGGGCGGTATATATCAAGGTACGGCTGGTGAAATCAGTAATTTGAAACTTTACGGTATTACTGGAGTAGGCACAGATGCCGCAGGTAATATCTATATAAATAGTAATGGTTTCAATAACTCAGGTACGGATTTAAGGAAGTTTACGCCTACCGGAAAACTACAGTGGCAATTGTTAGGTTTGCACTTTGTGGATAATGCGGATACTGACCCAGCCAGTGATGGAGTTGAAGTATTTACTAAGCAAGAACACTTCGTCATGAATTATAGTAAGCCTGCTGGTCAGCAATGGACTTACAAAGCTTACACCGTCAATCCTTTCAAATACCCACAAGATCCACGCCTGCATCAAGAGCCTCATTCAGTCTTTTTTCGCCGCATCAAAGGCAAGCCCTTCATATTTCTCACAAATATGTATGCCAGCTTTATACAAATTTATCGTTTCAATCCAAACAGCGATGGCAAAATTGCCATACCAGCCGGAATGTTTGGGGGAACACCAGAAAAAGATGGAAAACCAATAGCTGTAAGTTGGCCTCCTAATCTACCAAAACAAGGAGAATGGATTTGGCGCGATCGCAATGGTAACGGAGCGTTTGACAACGGCGAATACGATCCCGTCCCAAAAGATTATCCCTATCTAGGAGGGTTGTGGGTAGACACCAAAGGAGATGTTTGGAAAACCTTGCGAACTCAAGATGGTATCGGCATTCGGCATTATCCTTTGCAAGGATTAGATGCTAAGGGCAACCCAATTTACACCTCTAAATCGCTCCAAAAGCAAAAAACACCAAGTATATTCACTGATATCCGGAGAATTGAGTATTTCCCGGAAACAGACACTATGTATTTGTCTGGCTTCACTAAAGAACACCCCCCAGTCGGCGACGATACTGGAGTCATTGGCTCGGAAATTGCCCGTTTTGACAATTGGAGCAAAGGAAATCCCACTCCCCGTTGGCGAACTGTAGTTCCCTACGACACCACTGGTAAACGCGAAGTGTCAACGGCTGCTATGAGTGTAGCAGGAGACTATGTGTTTGCCGTCACCGTGAAAACCGCAGAAGTATATGTCTACAAGACAGCAACGGGAGCGGAAGTTCAAAAGTTAAAACCTGGTCCAGAGGTGAAAGGCGAAAGTGGTTGGATTGATATACCATACGGTATCCGCGCTTTTCGCCGTTCAAATGGTGAGTACTTAGTGTTTGTTGAGGAAGATTGGAAAGGAAAGGTGATTGTGTATAAATTGCCAAAGTGATTCATAACACATCTAAATAAATACATAATCTGATACAGTTTTGTAAGTCGGTATTCGGAGTTTGAGAAGAATAATTTTCATCTCAAGTTTTTTGGATGAAAGTTTCCAATCGGCTAACTTGACACCGAATGCCTGACTTAATTTATCAATAGTTAAATTTTAAGTATGTTTTTAGACATTCTTAGTATCATTATGGGGAAATTATTACCCACAGTAGTGGGATTTTTCAACTACAAAATATAATGTAACTTTTAACTTCCAATGGCGTAGTACTGTTAATATCAAAAATGGGGTAGTGATTGTATCTTCAAATCTGCCCGTATTTTCTCTAGGCAAAGCAAACAAATGTAATCTGTAATACTTTTATGTCAAATTATGTAAATATAGATAAAGTAAGTTTTAACTAATATTTATTCACTGAATCTTATTAGGAATAAATGTTACTATAAACTTTGTCTAGCCTGAAAAGGCTTAAATTTAATAATTAAATTTTATTTAAATTAGTCACCCAGCAAATAGCTAATGTTGCTTGGCATATTTTTACGTAAAAATTATTTAAATTTAACGAAAGGTAAAGTGATTGTGAAAATTAGATATGATCTTTTCAAAAAAATAAAAACATGGAAATGATACTAATAAAACTGGTATTATGTAAAAAGAATAAATAAAAAAAAGACAAAAAAGCATGAAATAAAGTCAAATAAACCAATGATTTTTTAAGTTATTATATTTTATTAAAAACTAGATAATTATGAATTATAAAAAAATTCTCCAAAGAGTAGAAAAATTACTTCCAAATACCTTGCTTTATCAAGTGCAATATATGCACTCTAGCTTAGTAGTTAGGTGGATTTTGCGTCGTGGAAGTATGCCACTAACATTTAGCAAAAAGTCTGCGATGGTGTTTTCTCCGCATCAAGATGATGAAACTTTTGGTTGTGGGGGGATGATTGCCTTAAAAAGGGAACAGGGAATACCAGTAGTAGTAGCTTTTCTGACGGATGGACAAGGTTCAGTTGGCGAGGATTCGCAAATTAAAGATAAAATCATCCAAATTCGCAAAAAAGAAGCGGTGACGGCATTAACAATTTTGGGAGTTGAACCATCGGAAATTTACTTTTTGGATAAGACGGATGGAACATTGCGAGATTTAGAAGCATTGCAACGACAACAGACGATTGAGCAAATAGCTGAGCTGCTTCATAAGTATAAACCGGGCGAAGTCTACGTTCCACATCAAAAAGATTGTCATAAGGATCATGAAGCTTCGTATACTTTAGTCAAAGAAGCGATCGCTCAAGCAGAAATTGAAGTTGATCTGCTAGAGTATGCCATCTGGCTCTTTTGGAGAGCACCACTATTTATTATGTTGAAGTTGCAGGATATAGCAGATGCTTATCGACTATCTATTGCAGCGGTTCAAGACAAAAAAAATAGAGCGATCGCCTCATATTCTTCTCAACTTGAAGGTCTACCTCCAGGGTTTATCAAGCGATTTTTGGGTTCTTATGAAATCTTCTTCAAAGTAGAATCCTAATAGCTGAAACTTCTTTATTTTTAAGAGTTAAGTAGAGGTTGCGTCTCAAGTCGTAAACTTAATCAATTTAATGTCAGCGACCGCTGTGGAGTAATTTAAATGCGTATACTACATCTTACTAATCATATACAAAAAATCGGTAATGGTATTGTCAATGTGGCAGTAGACTTAGCTTGTTTGCAAGCAAAAGATGGTCACAATGTTGCTATGGCATCTGCTGGGGGACAATATCAAGCATTACTAGCAACTTATGGTGCTCAACATTTTCAATTGGATCAGTCCAGAACACCGTTAAATTTAATCAAAGCAGCTGGGCATTATCGCGAAATCATACAAGAGTTTCAGCCGGATATCGTCCATGCACATATGATGACAGGATCTGTGCTAGCAGGGCTGTTTAAAAATAACTTTGAATATAATTTAGTTACTACCGTACACAATGAATTTCAGCGTAGTGCAGTACTGATGGGATTAGCCGATCGCGTAATTGCAGTTAGTAATGCAGTTGCAGATTCGATGGTACATCGGGGTATACCGAAGAAAAAATTGCGAGTTGTCCCAAATGGTACATTGGGTAGTCCGCGCCATCGAAGTATTATAGAGTACCAACCCTTACCCTTACACCGTCCGGCGATCGCCACAGTCGCGGGGATGTATCAACGCAAAGGAATTGGCGAGTTAATCGATGGTTTCGTAACAATAGCCGCCGATTTTCCCGATGCTCATCTATATTTGGTGGGGGATGGTCCCGATCGCGCAATGTTTGAGGCAAAAGTGCAAAATACGGCTTTTGCTTCGCGCATTCATTTTGAGGGCTTTCAAAGCGAACCTCAACGCTATATGCTAGCAACTGATATCTTCGTCCTCGCTTCATACCATGAATCTTTTGGTTTGGTTCTCACAGAAGCGCGGGAAGCTGGTTGCGCTATTATTGCCAGCGATGTAGACGGCATTCCTGAGACTTTGGACAATGGAGAAGCTGGTGTTTTGGTGCCACCTAAAAATAGCTTTGCTATCGCAACTGCTATGAAGAACTTACTTAGCAACCCTTGGGAAATGCAAAAATGGAAATACCAAGGGAAACAAAATTTAGAGCGGTTTAGTGCTGCACGAGTAAATAAAGAAACACTCAATGTTTACCGTGAATTAGTACCAAACTACAATCTACGTCACAGTAGTATGAGCGTTTAAACCTTTTGCTATGAAGAGTAGTGGAATTATAGGCGATCGCATTCCTTTTAGTGTTTGGCTTGGGGAATGCGATGCCTTGGAATACCTATGTTTATGCTTCCCAATCAGTCTGAATATACAATGCCAGATGGAAGTGATGTGAAACTCCCTACTAATAGCTACTCGGAAGTCTTGGAAAATATAGAATTATTTGTTAACAAGCTACGCTAGTTTTTTGAGTCTCACCCAAGCGCGAAACGATTTCAGCAAAGCAATTTCCCCCATAGTTTTACTTTGCTGAATAAACCTGCTTATATCACTCACCGATACTATAGGAAAAGCAATACTAAATTCAGATTCAACATATTGCCCTTCTCTTAACTGATAAAATTTTAAATCTTGTCCGTTATATCTCCACAGTTCAGCGATACCAAGTGCTGAATAAATCCCTAATTTGTTAACTGAACTGCTTGTTATATCAATCTCAATTGCTAAATCTGGTGCGGGATCTGTTTCTAAATTTAGAGTTTCTCTACCTCTAATAGCTAATTCATTCTGGATATAATAACAATTATCTGGTTCTATACCTCGTTTTGCGATTCTTCGCTTCAGTGTTGTCGAACCCGCGCTTCTAACTTCAATTTCTAGTTCTTCCGCTAGAGCAATAATAAAATTGCCAAAGTTACTTTTAGGATTTTCGTGTTCAAAAACTGGAGTCATAATTTCTAAAGTGCCATCTTCATAAGCAAATCGGGAACCTCTATCCTCACCTGTTTCTGCTAGCAAAGCTTCAAAGGTTTCCCAGCTGATGTTGTGTAGCACTGTTCTTTGTTCGGCAATGTTTGAGGTAGTAATCATCTTACTTGCTCTTGTTCATAAACCCATATATTAAAATTGTGCCAATTACAAGCATCACTCGTTGCTGATAATTGACACAATCAGTAGTTAAATATTTTCTATTAACCAAATAAACCACCAAAAAACTCAAGGGTATCTTTCAACGCTTTGATGAAAACATCAATTTCTTCGCGGGTGTTGTAAAAAGATAAACTTGCCCTTGCGGTTCCAGGAAGACCTAAAAAACGGTGTAATGGTTGAGTACAGTGGTGTCCCGAACGAATAGCTACACCTTCTTGATCTAATAATGTAGATAAGTCGTTGGGATGGACTTCTCCAGTGGTGAATGCAGCAAGCGCAGCTCTACCTTCACCGTTAGCATCAGGTTTGGGACCATAAATTCTAATTTCGGGAATTTGCTGCAATTGCTCGAATAAATAAGCAGTTAATTCCGCTTCGTAAGCGTGGATTTTATCCATGCCAATGCTACTAAGATAATCTATCGCAGCACCAAGAGCGATCGCTTCCCCAATTGCAGGTGTACCCGCTTCAAATTTATGCGGTAATTCTGCGTAGGTAGAATGGTCTAAAAAGACCTCCGCAATCATTTCTCCACCACCGAAAAACGGCGGCATCGATTCTAACACTTTCAACTTGCCATACAAAAAGCCTATCCCAGTTGGGGCGCACATTTTGTGACCGGAAGCAACTAACCAATCACAATTCATTTCCTGCACATCAACGGGCATATGGGGGACACTTTGGCAAGCATCAATTAATACTTTAGCGCCATATTCATGCGCTAAAGCACAAATTTCTTGCACCGGGTTAATGCAACCCAAAGTGTTAGAAACATGCACCGTTGACACCAATTTGGTTTTTTCAGAAAGCAGAGTTTTGAACTGTTCTAAATCAAAAGTTTCTTCAGATGTCAGTTCGACAAACTTCAACACTGCACCCGTCTTTTGCGCCACCAATTGCCAAGGTACAATATTACTGTGGTGTTCCATCACCGACAGAATAATCTCATCACCGGGTTGCAAATTGCTCATTCCCCAACTGTAGGCTACCAAATTAATCGCCTCAGAAGCGTTGCGGGTGTAAACAATTTCCTGACGAGATGCAGCATTGATAAATTTAGCAACTTTGTCTCGCGTTCCTTCATAAGCATCGGTAGCTTTAGCGCTGAGGGTATGCGCTCCGCGATGCACGTTAGCATTATACTGCTCGTAATAATCTCGCAAACGATTAAGTACCAGCAAAGGTTTTTGCGAGGTAGCAGCATTATCGAGGTAAATCAAAGGTTTACCGTTGACTTCCTGATTTAATATGGGGAAGTCAGCGCGAACTTTTTCGGCGAGAGTTTTTGTTGGGGTGAAAGTCATACTATTTAGGATTTATGATTCTAACCGCAGATGAACGCAGATAAACGCGGATGTTTTTTTGTAGATCCGCGTGCGATTTAGGATTTTGGATTAAGGATGAGAATTTCTTAGTTCAGTATTAACCACTATTCAATACCCAATCTAAAATCTACTGACTGTTTGCGTGAGGGTTTCGCGCAAAGAGGAAATCGGTATTTTGTTGATAATTTCAGCCGCGAAAGCGTTAATTAATAAGTTGCGAGCATCATTTGCGTCGATACCCCGGCTTTGCAAGTAAAATATTTCATCATCTTCCAACTGGCTAACAGTCGCACCGTGAGCGCATTTCACATTATCCGCTGTAATTTCCAACTGCGGTTTAGTATCAACTCTGGCTTTAGATGATAGTAGCAGGTTGCGATTTAATTGGGCTGCATCAGTTAGCTGTGCCAGTTTAGGGACAAAAACTTTGCCATTGAATACACCATGAGCGCGATCGCCTACAATACACTTATGCAATTGCCGACTCACACTGTGCGGATGATTGAGAGCAATTACACTGTGAGTATCAGCCAGTTGCTTCTCTTTAATCATCGTCAACCCATTTAAAGTAGTTTCCGTTTGCTCACCAGTTTGGAAAATCTCTAAATTGTGACGTGAAAACTTTCCACCCAAAGCGATGGCATTACAAGTATATCGGCTGTAACGAGCTTGCATTACCGCAGTCTTCCCGATGTGAAAAGCCTCAGCACCATCTCGCTCAACCCGAGTATGACTAACCTGAGCATTCTCCTCAACCCAAATCTCCGTCACCGGATTGGTAAAGTATACACCTTCTTTCTCTGGGCTTTGCGCGTCTGTGCGGTTCGTATACTCCTCGACCAAAGTCACCTGCGAACCACTTTCTGCCACCACTAAACAACGCGGTAAAGAAATCGTCCTTCCTTCTCCAGCAGTAACAAACACCAAAGTAATCGGTGTTTCCACCACCACATTTTTACCTACCCAGACCACTGCCGCATCAGTCATGCCAGCAGTATTCAAAGCCGTAAACACCTCGCCATCGCCTGATGCTTGTGCTAAATATTGCCGCATCCGCTCATGATAACCCGCAGGTAAATTAGCCAAATTGCTAACCACCACCCCATCAGGTAAACCAGAAACAGCTGATAACTCAGGTGCGTAAACACCATTAACAAAAACCAAACGGCTATTATTCGCTTCTGGTAAACTAAAAGGCGTAATATTTGGTAAAAACGTCTCTACATTAAATTGCACCTCGCGCAAAGCCGACAAATCAGCAAAACGCCATTCTTCATCGCGGGTAGTAGGGAGCTTTGATTGACGCACCCAATCAGCAGCACTTTCCCGTACCTCTTGCAACCAACCCTCTGATTTGGATGCAACTACTTTATCTAACAACCCACTTAGATAAGAATCTTTATCCACCAAAGTGTTAGAAATCGGACTTGGAGAAACTTCAATAGACATTACACACCTACCTCAGTTCCTTCTAAGACCCAGTCATAACCGCGAGATTCCAACTCCAGCGCCAAATCCTTACCACCACACATCAGAATCTGCCCCTGAGCCATCACATGCACATAATCAGGCACAATATAATTAAGTAACCGCTGATAGTGAGTAATCATAATCGTGGCATTTTGCGGATTTGCCAGCTGGTTTACTCCATTCGCCACAATCTTCAGCGCATCAATATCCAAACCAGAGTCTGTCTCATCCAGAATCGCCAACTTTGGTTCCAGCAGTGCCATTTGCAGAATTTCATTCCGCTTCTTCTCACCACCAGAAAAACCCTCATTCAAACTTCGATTCAGAAAAGCCGGATTCATCTTCACAACATCCAGCTTTTGTTCTATCAAATCATCAAAATCAAACGCATCAATTTCTTCTAAACCCCGCGCTTTCTGACGCGAATTATAAGCGACCCGCAAGAAATCCAAATTACTCACACCCGGAATTTCTAACGGATACTGAAACGCCAAAAATACACCACTTCTCGCGCGTTCCTCTGGTTCCATTTCCAGCAAATTTTGTCCCTGGAAAATCACCTCTCCACCAGTTACTTCATAAGCTGGATGTCCAGCTAAAACCTTAGAAAAAGTACTTTTACCAGAACCATTCGGTCCCATAATCGCATGAACTTCACCCGATTTAACCTCAATATTCACACCCTTGAGAATCGGTGTGCCATTAACATTAGCCGTCAAATCCTTTACTGACAGCACAACTTCACTATTTTCAATAATCATCTTCTCTCTCTCTTATTTCTTCTCTCGTCTGTTTCCCAGTCTCAGACTGGGAATGCCATCTGCTAGGCAGAGCCTAGCGAGATATAAGGCAGAGCCTCATGGAATGCGTTACCAGGTTGAACCTGGTAACGAGAATTAACCAACACTACCTTCCAACTTCAGACTCAACAGCTTATCAGCTTCCACCGCAAATTCCATCGGCAGCTGATTGAACACATCCTTACAGAAGCCACTAATCATCATCGAAACCGCGTCTTCTGAAGATATGCCGCGCTGTGCAAAGTAAAATAATTGGTCTTCGCCAATCTTAGAAGTAGAAGCTTCATGCTCTACCTTCGCCGCCTTATTTTGCACCTGAATATATGGGAAAGTATTCGCATGAGCATTATCCCCAATTAGCATCGAGTCGCACTGCGAATAGTTTCGCGCTCCTTCTGCCTTCGGGTTAATTTTCACCAAACCGCGATAGCTGTTACTAGAGTTACCAGCAGAGATTCCCTTAGAAATAATCGTGCTGCGAGTGTTCTTACCGACGTGGATCATCTTGGTTCCCGTGTCGGCTTGCTGCATATGATTTGTCAGCGCTACCGAGTAGAACTCACCCACAGAATTATCGCCTACCAACACGCAGCTGGGATACTTCCAAGTAATAGAAGAACCAGTTTCTACTTGAGTCCAGGAAATCTTAGAATTTACACCCTGGCACAAACCGCGTTTGGTGACAAAGTTGTAAATACCACCTTTGCCTTTTTCATCGCCGGCGTACCAGTTTTGTACGGTGGAGTATTTAATTTCTGCGTTGTCAAGAGCGACAAGTTCCACCACAGCAGCGTGTAGCTGGTTGGTATCGTACATCGGCGCGGTACAGCCTTCCAAGTAGGAAACATAGCTGCCTTCTTCCGCGATAATCAGGGTACGCTCAAATTGTCCCGTATCGCCACTGTTAATCCGGAAATAGGTAGACAGTTCCATCGGGCATTTTACGCCTTTAGGAATATAGACAAAAGAACCATCGGTGAATACAGCAGCATTCAGTGCGGCAAAGTAATTGTCTGCGGCGGGAACAACGCTACCCAAGTACTTTTGTATTAGTTCGGGATATTCCTGCAATGCTTCGGAAATTGAGCAGAAGATAACACCGTCTTTGAGAAGCTTTTCTTTAAATGTAGTGGCGACAGAAACACTATCGAAAATGGCGTCTACAGCAACATTTCCTAGCCGCTTCTGTTCTGATAGAGGAATACCTAGCTTTTCAAAGGTTTCTAAAAGGGTAGGATCTAGTTCATCCAAGCTGTTAAGCTTTTTCTTCGCTTGTTTCGGTGCAGAATAGTAGATGATATCCTGATAATTAATTGGCGGATACTGAACGCTATGCCAAGTGGGTTCTGTCATTTTTAGCCACTGGCGATAGGCTCTCAGGCGAAACTCCAACATGAATTCCGGCTCGTTCTTTTTGCTGGAGATCAAGCGGATAACATCTTCGTTTAGCCCACGGGGAATGGTGTCTGCCTCAATATTGGTGACAAAGCCATACTTGTAGGGCTGGTTGACTAAGGTTTTGACAGTGGCACTCATCAGTTCTTTTCTCTCGTGTTCGCTTTTAGGTGTCTCTTTAAGGATGGGAGACGGGCTGTGAGCCGATTTCCCTTCGTCGTTAACCCAGAGTGGTTAAACGACTGTTACAATAAGGATGGAGAGTAAAACAACAGGTTAATTGTTTAAGTTATCTCCATTTTAGGCTACATTAACAACAAGAATGTTGTCAAAGTGAAATTTCCTAATTATTTTTCAGGACTAAGATGGCGACTACCCAGCAGTCCTCAACCAAGCAAGAGATTTTAGAATATCTCCTTAAACAGTCACGGGCAACGGCTTTTGAGCTAGCCGAGACTTTAGATATTAGCCCGCAAGCGATTCGCCGTCATCTCAAGGATTTGGAGGCAGAAAAGCTAATTTCATATTCTTCATCGATACAAGAAGGGATGGGACGTCCGCAGCACGTTTATCAATTGAGTCGTGAAGGACGCGATCGCCTGCAACGAGGTGATAATAGCTATGGTGAATTTGCTGTTTCTCTGTTGGATACATTAGCAGAAACGGTGGGACGCGACCAAGTAAGCTCGATTTTAAGAAAACAGTGGGAACGTAAAGCACTCTTATATCGCGATCGCTTAGGTAAAGGTTCGCTGCAAGAACGGGTGGCAAACTTAGTAGAACTGAGAAAAGCTGAAGGCTTCATGGCAGAGTGTTACCCAGTAGAATCGAATGAATCCCAATTAGGCGATTCTGACCAAGGCGATCGCTTTATTTTAATGGAGCATAACTGTGCGATTTCCAACGTTGCTGAATCTTTCCCCAGCATTTGCGGTCATGAATTAGAAATGTTCGCTGCCGTTCTCCCAGATTGTACAGTAGAGCGTACCCATTGGATTATCAACGGCGAACACCGTTGCGGCTATTTAGTCCAAGCGCGAAAATAAAAGCAAAATTAGATTAATAAATTTATATTTACATTAAGTTTAAGATACAAATAATATCTACGTCGTAATCTGTTTTACAAATGACAAATTACCAATTGTCCGCTAAGTATTAGTTAGAGGTTATGGATTTACCACCACAAGAGCAGCCATCAACACAATTCTTAACTTTAGAAGAGTCAGCCAAAGTTGACGCCGCATTGCTTTCCTCCCCAGAAAAGTTTTTAACCAGATTAACAATTTCATCCCTCAAACTTTTGAAGCACATCGCCCAAGAGTATGATGTGAAAATTGAAGATTTAACAACGCAGCAAGTCATTGCTTGGTTTGAGAAAGATGCCAAGATTCGTCGAGAGAAAGGAATTGAGTCTGCCTACCTGAATTGGTAAAGTCTGAAAACCCTTGTAGAGACGTTTCTGTGTGGAACGTCTCTACAATAAATCCGCAACATCTGGTTCGAGAAATTAAGATTTTATATTAATATTTAGCAACGCTTTTTTAGAATAAAACTATAAAAAACAGCAAAAAGCACCTTTTTTTAGGTGCTATCTCATGCGGTGTTATCTAATTTGTAGACCACTTTTTAGGTGTAGTTATTAGTACGGGGACTGCGAGCACCAGTAACCGCTCCAATCATTGATGCAACTAAACCCAGCAAAGAACCGAATACAAACCACCACAAGCCTCTAGATGTTGCGCCAGCAATATTGCGAGCTTCTTGAGCACTCACATTGCTTCGGGGTACATTCACACCACCTTGCTGTTGCACTTGGTTAATCACTTCACCAGCGTTAGAAGCAGCAACACCAAAAGCACCCGATACGCCACTAGCCAAGAGCCAAGAGCTAACTGCCAAAGTGGTAGCCCAGAGAATTGCGCCATTGAGAAGAGCGGTGCTGCGGTTCATCGGACCACAAGCGCGAGCTGTCACCCAACCACCAGTAAATAGAGAAATTAACAAACCAATAGTTGACCAAATTCCCACATCTCCTGCAACGTTAGGAGCATTTGTTCTCGGTGCGCCAGAACCTGCAATACTACCTGCGCCGATCGCTGCAAATAAGGCGCTTAAAATTAATTGCGTAGCTAGAGAAACTAGCAAACCAGAAATAATCGGACCCCAACGAACGCGATCGTGGTAATCTGCAACTCTACCTACAACCGCAGGCTCATTAATAACATCATCACCAACTCTGTTTACGTATGACATAGCTTATTTTTTCCTCACTTGATTAGTAATTTGTTTCTCAGCTATACTCTTGCTTATGTATAAGATTAAATTGCTATTCTTTATTTTTCATATCTATCAAGAGAAATATTTGTAAACTCTATCTTTAGTAATAAAATTTGGGAAAGGTTTAATACTTACTTACTTAATATAATAACTTTTTGAAAATGTTTAAACTATGAATTAATAATTAATTTTTTTCACCAATTAGTGAGTAAAAACCAAACTATTAGGCTACAAAAAATAATTACATTATAGTTAAGTAAGTAGAGTGTAAAAAAAAGATATAAATCGTTAATAAACTAAAATCACTATTGGCAAATAAAAAGAAAATCCTTTGGATTGAAGCATTAATTTATTCAGCTTTGCCTTAATTCCACGTAGTTAATCATTAAATCTGTATGATGCATAGTAATACCATTTCTCCATGAAGATGAAGCTCAAATTAGCCCGCTAGTTATGGCATTGCTTGTTTAGCCGAGCCAGTGCGTTGGGCAAAGAGAAGTTGGAGCAAAGGTTACGAGTGTACATGCTTAGAGGGCATCTTGTAGAACGCTCTTTGCGTGTCGCAGACAAGACATCCAATTATATTGGAGTAAGACGCGATCGCACACAGCCACGTCCAAGCTTAAGCCCAGCTAGGGCAAGTTTACCCGCATTGTTACAGAGAATTGGTATAAGTACAGTAATGCATTTACAGAAAATAGTTAATAAAAGTATAAAAATTTTTATTACCATAAAAAATCAATCTTGGACGATGCTGAACCCACGTTGGGATATGCAGCTAACTTTTTCTAGTTCTCTTCAATAAAAAGGGAACAAAAATAGAAAGCTGCACATCAGGTAATCAAACAATTGATACTAACGCAGCTTGATAGCAGTGCCAGTAGCGGTAATTAGCAACAAAACACCTGACTGGTCAACATTAATAGTGCCAGTATCAAATTCAATCCCGACAACAGCATCTGCCCCTAAACGCAATGCCCGCTGCTCTAACTCTTGCAGTGCCTTACGTTGACCTTGCTCAAATAAGCGCTCATAGCTGCCGGTGCGTCCACCAACAATATCCCGAATGCTAGCGAAAAAATCCCGTAGGAAATTGCTGCCGTAGACGACTTCTGCCGTCACAATACCTAAATATGACTGAATGACAGACCCTTGAATTACATCGGTCGTAGTTAAAATCATAAATTAGCCTCTTGAGCGTTACGTTTGTTTATGCTTCTAACCGGATTTTAGATTTGGAATACAGTATTTAGATATAGTGATGACGATATTGTTGTTCGCCACCATATGTAACTTTTTCAAATCAAAATGGTATCAGCCAAGACAAAGAGCGCAACGGCACTAACTATACCGGATAAGTCAAATGCATCAATAATAAACATGAAAACAGAATAAATACAGTTTTCAAAATTGAATATTTTTGTTTTAATGTACATGCAATTACACCTCGTGTGAAAAAAATTGCCAAATACTTCAGGATAATTACGGTGTACAAGCAGACATCATTCTTACTAAGTTTTATTTTATTAGGTAGTTTTGCAGCTACAATCCCCTCTGTAGCTCAGGCTCAGGTAACAGTGGCGCAAGCTAGAAGCGCAGAGTTAAAGCAATTGCTAGAAGATGGGCGACGCCTGGTGAATGCTGGAGACTATAATGGCGCGATTTCTGTTTATCAACAAGCAGTAGCGATGGAGCCAAAGAATGCCAAAATTCATTCTGGCATGGGCTACTTGTACGCTATACAAGGAAATTTCCAAGCAGCGTTAGCCGCTTACCGTCGTGCTCTTGGCATTGACCCTAACAATGGCGATTTTTTCTATGCTGTAGGATATATTAAAGGAAATTTGGGAGATACTGCTGGGGCAAAAGACGCTTACCGTAAGGCGATACAGATCAACCGCAACAATATTAATGCCTACTTGGGATTAGGTGTGACACAATCCCGTCTGGGAGACTATCAAGCAGCTATGTGGGCTTACGACCAAGCGATCAACATTGATAAGAACAATGCCCAAACTTATGAATTGATGGGTTCTATGTTCAAGCAACGGCGAAAAGCCAAAGAAGCGAGTAATGTACTTAATAAAGCCCGTGACTTGTACCAACGGCGCAATGACTCAGATGGCGTAGCAAGGGTAGAAGCCTTATTGCGAGATTTGGGAGGTTAATTAAACTTCGCAATACAGTCACCACCGAGAGAGCGATCGCTGCATGTACTGCTAGGATGGTGCAATTCTTTTAGCCTCAAGCAGTAGAAATATTCAAGAATGGTTAGCTTGGTTTTAAATAACCATGACAAAAGTAGGGCATATGCCCTACTTAAATTTATGCGGCGTTTTTACGCCACCACTCGATAGTATTCTTCAGCCCCTGCTTGAAGTCTACTTGAGCAGTGAAACCAAAGGCTTGTTTTGCTCGTTCGGTATCCAAACAGCGACGGGGTTGACCATTGGGCTGGTCAGTTTCCCAGACAATTTCGCCGTCAAACTCCATCAATTCGCAAATAAGATTAATCAAATCGCGGATGGAGATTTCATAACCAGTTCCCAAGTTAACCGGTTCAAAGTCGTTGTAAAGTTGAGTGCCCATGACAATGCCCCGCGCTGCATCTTCTGAATAAAGAAACTCGCGGGTAGGACTACCATCACCCCAAACTGGAAGTTTCTTTTCTCCCCGAATTTGCGCCTCATGAACTTTGCGAATTAAGGCTGGGATGACATGGGAACTACTGGGGTCAAAGTTATCTTCTGGTCCATATAAATTTACTGGCAGAAGATAAATGCCATTAAAGTTGTACTGCTGGCGGTAAGCTTGCAGTTGAACTAAAAGCGCTTTTTTGGCAACTCCGTAAGGAGCGTTAGTTTCTTCTGGGTAGCCATTCCAAAGGTCATCTTCTTTGAATGGCACTGGAGTAAATTTGGGATAGGCGCAGATAGTGCCAACACAAACAAATTTTTCTACTCCAGCTTGGTAAGCAGCGTGAATCAGCTGTGTACCCATCATCAAATTGTCGTAGAACAACTCTGCGGGTTTTTCACGGTTTAGACCTATACCGCCAACGTGAGCTGCTAAGTGGATAATAATGTCTTGTTGGTCAGCTGCGCGTTGGCAATTTTCTAAGAGGCGTAAATCGCAGTCACGCGATCGCGTAACTGTGATTTTTTGGTGGTCAGCCCCAGCCTTACACAGATGATCTATCACCTGACGCCCCAGGAACCCAGCCCCACCCGTAACGAGAATCCGTTTATTTTTTAGTTCTAAGGCTGTCATATTTTTCTCCTCATCGGTGTGTTAATCAGAAGTGGAGAACACCCAGTTCTTGACGAATAGTAGCAATATCATGAGGCATTTGCGAACCATGTCCATTCGGTGAAGTGCAACCCAGTGCTTGCAAATCTGCTTCCATCATCAGCGATACCAACTGATTAAATGTTACCGATGGTTCCCAGCCTAACTTTTCCCGCGCCTTGGTAGAATCGCCAATTAGCAAGTCTACTTCAGATGGACGCAGATAACGCCCGTCGAACTCAACATAATCTTCCCATTTTAGGTTCACATAACCAAACGCTAGCTCCAGAAACTCGCGCACTGTATGAGTTTCATTGGTAGCAATTACATAATCATCTGGCTGATCTTTTTGTAACATCAACCACATTGCCTTTACGTAATCTTTGGCATAGCCCCAATCCCGTTTGGAATCAAGATTGCCCATGTACAGTTTTTTCTGCTTACCTGCAAATATCTTGGCGACTGCCATTGTAATCTTGCGCGTTACAAATGTTTCACCCCGTCTGGGCGATTCATGGTTAAACAGAATGCCATTACAAGCAAACATGTTGTAAGATTCACGGTAATTCACCGTTTGCCAGTGAGCGTAAACCTTAGCACAAGCATAGGGACTGCGGGGGTAAAACGGTGTTGTTTCGTTTTGTGGCACAGCTTGTACCAAACCATACATTTCCGAAGAACCTGCTTGGTAGAACCGCACTTGAATCCCGGTGCGATGTTGATAGTCACGAATCGCTTCCAACAAACGCAGAGTTCCCATTCCAACTGCATCCACCGTGTATTCGGGTGAATCAAAACTTACCCGTACATGAGATTGAGCACCCAGGTTGTAAATTTCTACGGGCTTGACTTCTTCTAAAATGCGGCGCAGAGTGGTACCGTCTGTCAGGTCTCCGTAGTGCAGAAATAACCGCACTCCTTGTTTATGAGGATCTTCATAAATGTGATCGATGCGGTCTGTATTGAAAGTAGAAGTTCGACGGATTATACCGTGAACTTCATAACCTTGATCTAGCAGAAATTCACTCAGATATGAACCATCTTGACCAGTAATACCAGTAATTAACGCTCGCTTTTGTTGGGTCATGCTCAATTATCCCTTGTCGTTTTTGATTAAATAAATACAGGCAAACTGATACAACCTAGCAGCTAATTGCTCAATTGCCCAATGGGAAACCTACGAATTTGGCTGGCACCTGTGCTATTAACTTAAGTACTCATACTTAAGTTTAAGTATTTTTACGTTATCCCCCTTACTTTTATTCAGCAGACTTGACGTAATTCGGTATAATTTTTTCATCTTTGCGAGAATTTCACAAAAATGTCGTTTTTGTGAAGATGGAATAAAGTGAAAATTTTTGAGAGACTTTTAAAACATATAACCAATACTGCAATGACTCATCAAGGGTTTTCTAAAGAATTAGTATTTGCTGAAATTAACAGAGATCGCAACAATATAGATTCATTAAAAATCCCACGTGCTGGTAGCCGTGGGATATTTGTAATTTTGAGGCGTTATTTAGTTTTGCGCTGAGGGAACAATTAGGTGATCAATACGCACCATTATTTTTCGGGATAACCACAACACCAACAGTTTTTAAGATGATCCATAAATCGAGCCAAACATTGCCAAATTTGACATAATGTAAATCTATTTGAACTCTCCGAGGGTAAGGAATGTCATTGCGCCCTGAAACTTGCCATAATCCCGTAATTCCTGGTCGAATAGTTAAAATTTCCTCGATTGCAGACCCGTACTTTGGTAGCTCTTCTTTTACTAAAGGTCGTGGACCAACAACGCTCATATCCCCTTTTAAAACATTCCAAAATTGGGGAAACTCATCCAAGCTGGTAATTCGCAAGAACCGACCAATTTTTGTGATCCTGGGGTCATGTTTGAGCTTAAAACTAGTCTCAAACTCATGTCGCAATTCAGGTGATGTTTCCATGATTTGCATGAGAACTTCGTCAGCATTGCTTACCATTGTTCTGAATTTAATACAATTAAATGGCTTATAGTTTTTGCCGACTCGTTCCTGGATATAAAAAATCGGACCTTGTGAGCTAGAAGCAATCAGTAAGGTCAAAACTAAATAAACAGGCGAAAACAATATCAGTACTAACAGCGAAAACAAAATGTCAAACAGTCGCTTGGCAAACTCTCCATTTAAACCCTGTAAAGTCAATGCTTTGGGTTTAAATCTAGGTGTCTTTGTTTTTTGACCACCTTTTAAGAAAGTACGCGTAGACGCGCTAGCATCTTGCCGTAGGCTTCGCCGCTTGCCGGAGAGGAGTGAGCTCTGGGCAGTCATCATACTCCTAAATAATCCACACCACACATAGTCCCAATCTTAAAGCCTTTCGGAGGTGCTTCTGGGGGGAATTTTCCAAAAGCTTACAAAACTACCGCAAAAATTAGACCGTTACCCTAAGGATGGTCTTTTTTCGTGGCACGTATTTAAAAAATCTAGATACCGTTCTGCAAATACTTGCACATTAAATTGGGCAGCGTGCGATCGCGCGTATTCTGGATTAAACTTACCCTCATACGCTTCAAAGGTTTCTACTGCCTCTACAAGGTCAGCCTCTGTCTGATGAGCAAAGAATATACCCGTCCCTGTACCCACTTCAGAAGTCCGAATATCCCGCACAGTTTCTAAAGCACCACCTGCACCATAAGCAATCACCGGCGTACCACAAGCTTGGGCTTCTACTAAGGCAATCCCAAAGTCTTCACAAGCTGCATACACAAAAGCCTTAGCACTAGCCATATATTGTTTTACTACATCATCAGGTTGCCACCCCAGTATTTGTATATGAGAATCCGCTATTTCCTGAATTTTTTTCATTTCTGGTCCTGTACCAATTACTACTAAAGGTCGTTGCAGTTGATTAAAAGCTTTGACAATTAAAGATACTTGTTTGTAAGTTACTAACCGGGAAACTATTAAGTAAAAATCCTCTTTCTGAGAAAAAAAAGGCAATCCTTCAATATTGACTGGTGGATAAATTACTTTTGCTTCTCGTCGGTAGCAACGCCAAATTCGACGAGCTGTATGCTGCGAGTTAGCAATAAAATAATCAACACGATTTGCCGTTAATACATCCCAAAAGCGCAAACGATGCAGTAAATACCGCGTCGCCCACCCAGGTAAACCATTCCCTAGCTTACTTGCCTTTAAATAATCAAAAGTCAAGTCCCAGGCATAACGCATAGGACTATGGCAGTAGCAAATATGCAACTGATCGGGAGTAGTAAGGATGCCTTTAGCAACGGCATGGGATGAAGACAAAATTATGTCATACTCCCGTAAATCTAGTTGTTCAATCGCTAGCGGCAAAAATGGCAAGTATTTTTGAACACCATTGCGGGCGAAGGGAAAGTTCTGAACAAACGTTGTACCAATTCGACGCTTGTATAAATAACTTTCAGGATTAGTAGATTCAAAGTCGATGAGGGCATACAAGTCAGCATCAATGTGATTCAGAATCTCCCGTACAACGAGTTCTGAACCGCCTGTGGCTTTGGGTGTAAGCCATTCATGAACTAAAGCATATTTCAAGGGCACTGCTAACTGTAATTGGTAGAAAACACGCTTGGGAAGTTATGAGGTAACTAAAAACTTTCCGGTTTTAATTAATTAATGGGAATCGCCCCACGTTCATCAAAAGACGTAATCCTTGGGAAAGAGTTTCCTCAGGATACCGCAACCTGATAACCCAAAATTGGGGACTAGGGACTAGGGATTAGGGACTAGGGACTAGGGATTAGGGACTAGAACCTGATAACCTCAAAAATGGGATTAGGATGAGAAACATTAACTCCTAGCCTAAGCGCCCCTACTACTGAGATAGGACTTGGGAATTTATGCGAATTTTAATTATCGGTGGTACTCGGTTCATTGGTGTCTATCTAACGAAGGTGCTAGTGGAAGAAGGACATAAAGTGGTACTATTCAATCGTGGTAATCGTCCAGCACCTGACATGCAGGGAGTAGAACAAATTACAGGCGATCGCACTGACCCGGCACAGCTTAAAGAAAAATTATCACAAGAAAGTTTCGATGTCATTTTTGACAACAACGGGCGGGAACTTACTGATACTCAACCACTGGCGGAAATTTTTCAAGACCGTGTGCAACATTTTGTTTACATGAGTTCGGCTGGGGTCTATCTCAAATCCGATCAAATGCCTCATGTAGAAGGAGATGCGGTAGATCCAAAAAGTCGCCACAAAGGTAAGCACGAAACCGAAGCATTTTTAACACAATCGGGATTGCCTTTTACATCGATTCGTCCAACTTACATTTATGGTCCGAGTAATTATAACGAGTTAGAAAGTTGGTTTTTTGATAGAATTGTGCGCGATCGCCCGATTCCCATCCCCGGTAACGGAATGCATTTTACACAATTTGGTCATGTAAAAGACTTAGCAAAGGCAATGACTAAGATTGTAGGTAACAAACAAGCCATAGGGCAAATTTACAACGTGTCAGGCGATCGCTTTGTCACTTTTGATGGTTTAGCCCGTGCTTGTGCTGTTGCTCTTGGTAAGTCCCCAGAAAATGTAAAAATCGTTCATTACGATCCGAAAAAGTTTGATTTCGGCAAGCGCAAAGCTTTCCCGATGCGGGTGCAACATTTCTTTGCATCGGTAAATAAAGCGATGAAAGAGTTAGATTGGCAGCCGGAGTATGATTTGATTTCTGGGCTACAAGACTCTTTAGAGAATGATTATCTCGTTTCTGGGCATGATAAAGCTGAAGTCGATTTCTCTACTGATGAGGAAATTTTACAAGCTTTGTAAACGCAGAGGAACACAAAGGAAAACGCAAAGGTACGCAAAGAAAAATTTAAACCTTTGCGTCTTTTGCGGCTTCTTGAGGTAAAAGATAAATTGCCCCAGAAATTAGGGTGAGAGCGACAGAAACCCAAAAGGCGATGAGGGAGGGGGTTTTCCAGATTTCGGGCAGGGGTGCAATTAAAAGCGCGATCGCCACTATCTGACTTACTGTTTTCAGCTTACCCCAAATATTCGCCCCGGTAATCGTAGTTTGATTGACTCGCCAACCAGCGATCGCTAACTCTCGTCCTAAAATAAGAAACACTCCCCAAGCGGGAACTTGTCTTAATTCAATTAAAATGAGTAACGGCGCAAGTACCAGCAATTTATCTACCAAGGGGTCGAGAAATTTACCTAAATCGGTAATTTGGTTGAGTTTTCGTGCCAAATAACCATCTAACCAATCAGTTAAGGCTGCAACCAGAAAAATTGTCAAACATACCCATCGCGCTTGGGGTGTAGGGTTCTGCAAACCATATAACAAAAATGGTATACCTAGAAGGCGAGAAAAAGTAATCAAGTTAGGTAGATTCATAGGGAATTCACTGATTAGGAACCGTTAGGTAACGCAGATTAGTTTATCTGATATGGTTTCTATTTTGTGACATATACATTTTCCCAAATAAAATCAGCATGAAACCAACAGATTATCAATTTCGTACAGAACGCGATTCGATGGGCGATCGCCAAATATCGGGTAGCGCTTATTACGGCATACAAACGCTGCGGGCAATGGAGAATTTCCCCATCAGCGGCATCAAGCCTTTAAGTACTTACGTAGATGCTTGTTTAATAATTAAAAAAGCTACCGCCATCATAAACGGAAAATTAAAATGCATACCCCAAGAAATTAGTCAAGCAATTGTCCAAGCGGCTGATGAAGTACTTGCGGGTAAGTTTCGCGATCAATTTGTGGTAGATATTTATCAAGCGGGGGCTGGAACTTCTCACCACATGAATGTGAACGAAGTACTGGCAAATAGAGCCTTAGAAATTCTCGGCTATGAAAAAGGCAATTACAAGCAAGTTAGTCCTAATGACCATGTAAACTATGGGCAGTCTACCAATGATGTGATTCCCACGGCAATTCGTATCGGTGGCTTATTGGCGTTGTCAAAGACGTTGCAGCCAGCTTTAGATAATGCGATCGCAGCACTAGAAGAAAAAGCTGTAGAATTTCAAGATATCGTCAAATCTGGCAGAACTCACTTACAAGACGCTGTACCTGTGCGCTTGGGTGAAAATTTCCGCGCTTGGGCGCAAATCCTCTCAGAACATCAAAACCGTATTTATAGTGCTTCTGGCGATTTAATGGTGCTAGGTTTGGGGGGTAGTGCCGCCGGAACGGGTATGAATACTCATCCAGATTATCGCGCTCGTGTGGTGCAAATTATCTCAGAATTGATTGATTGCCCGTTAGAACCTGCGCCTCACCTAATGGCTGCAATGCAGAGTATGGCACCATTTGTCAATGTTTCTGGTGCTTTACGCAACTTAGCACAGGATTTAGTCAAAATATCCCACGATTTGCGGTTAATGGATTCGGGTCCAAAAACTGGTTTGAAAGAAATTCAACTGCCACCAGTGCAACCAGGTTCCTCAATTATGCCAGGAAAATATAACCCAGTGATGGCAGAGATGACTTCAATGGTGTGTTTTCAGGTGATGGGTTACGACAGTGCGATCGCTCTTGCTGCACAAGCCGGACAATTAGAATTAAATGTGATGATGCCGTTGATTGCCTACAACCTGATTCACAGCATCGAAATTCTTGGGTTAACCATCAAAGCACTTACCCAAAGCTGCATTATAGGAATCACCGCCAACCGCGATCGTTGTTTGGTTTACGCTGAAGGTAGTTTAGCTTTAGTAACGGCATTAAATCCCCATATTGGTTATTTAAATGCTGCGGCTGTCGCCAAAGAATCTTTGGAAACTGGTAAATCCTTAAGGCAGATTGTTTTAGAAAAAGGTCTGATGAGCGAGTTGGAATTAGCCCAAGTGTTAAATCTAGAACAGATGAGCGGTATCTTACCCCTCAGGGCACTTGACACAGAAGTAGATTAAAAATGAATAAGGTAAGATAGAAGATTTTTTTCTTCTATCTTTTATCTTCGTTCTTTATTCACCCATGCAGACTCAAAAACCATCTGTCAGTTTGATTCGGGCTACTTCCTACGAACAAGAGGCGTTAAGAGAATCTTTATCAACGCTGTTAGAACCTTTAGGGGGAATGCAGGCATTCGTCAAACCAGGACAACGAGTTTTATTAAAACCGAATTTACTCACCGGAGCGCGTCCCGGTAAAGAGTGTACCACCCGCGCCGAATTAGTTTATGAAGTTGCCAAGATGGTAATTGAGGCTGGTGGTCAGCCATTTTTGGGAGATAGTCCCGCTTTTGGGAGTGCTAAGGCAGTAGCGATCGCAAATAACTATCTTCCTATTATTGAAGAACTCAAGCTTCCGATTATAGATTTTCACGGGTCGCGTTACGAAACCCTCAACCAAGACTTTAACCATCTGCTGCTGTGCAAAGAAGCGATGGAAGCAGATGTGGTGATTAACTTGCCTAAGGTGAAATCTCACGCTCAGTTGACGTTAACGCTGGGGGTAAAAAACCTTTTTGGTTGCGTTCCCGGCAAAATGAAAGCTTGGTGGCACATGGAAGCTGGAAAAGATGCCAACCGATTTGGCGAAATGTTAGCAGAAACCGCTAGGGCAATTAACCCAGATTTAACCATTTTAGATGGCATCATCGGTCATGAAGGTAATGGTCCCAGCGGTGGCGAACCTCGTCCACTCGGCGTTTTAGCCGCATCTGCAAATGTCTTTGCTCTCGATAGGGCAATGGTAGAAGTTCTCAATGTCTTACCGGAACAAGTACCTACCCTCGCTGCGTCAAAGCGGCTGGGGCTGTGTCCGGAACTTGCAGAAATTGACTTTCCTCAGTTACATCCTGACTTACTAAAAATAGATGATTGGCGGCTACCAGATAAATTAATGCCTATCGATTTTGGAATGCCCCGCGTTATTAAGTCTACGTTTAAGCATCTTTACATCCGTTTTATCAAAGAACCGATGAGTGCTTATGGTAAAGTTTAGGCTATTGGTTAGTAGTTAGTGGATAGTGGATAGTGGATAACTGTTAACCGTTAACGCTCCAACCAACTATCTACAAATGCAAACTTCGCTACAACAATCTTCATTCTTAGCAGAGTAAGCTGTAATTACCCTCCGATTGCTTAACCAGACCGCCCTATTTTAGTGGCGGTTTTTTTCGTTTATTGGTCAAATAGTTATAAGATTTATCCTACGTGGAAGACAGGAATTTTTTTCAGCTTCCGACTGATAGCTTTACCAATTTAAATTTTAAATTAGGATTTTGTATTAATCAGACTTGACTTTTATTTTAGGTAAAAGTATTTCTACTATACCTATATATAGATTGACAAAAATACAGTAATATCACTCAAATTCTCATCTTCAAATTTTTAAATATTTTTCTGAGTGCAATCACTGATTAACAATTTAAAATACTTTTGATTTATCTGTATTTGTTCGGTGTGAATTGATGATAAAACTGATTATTGCTTAAGTTGCGATCGCGTCTCCAATAAAATCTCGTGTAAGTACTTATAATTATACGAAACACAGATACTTATGAGCGATTATTGAGTATGTGTATTTGGTATTAAACAACAATTTATAACCACAGAACGCACTTTACAAAAGCCTTTTCGGATGTTGTAATTGTAATAGATTACTCAAATGTCTGTTTATAAGTAATCTAAAATACAAAAATAACTGTAATTTTTAATGCTGTTGCCGTAAGAGATGCGGAATCTATCCATAACACCGTACCATGAAGTACATTGAGATATTAGTCACCAATAAACAAGAATAGTTTAATAGCGGCTTCGTATCAAATATCTTTGGTATGAAAAAAGAGTATTATGACAGTTTAATAAGTGGTTGATATTATTGAATACTAAATAGCTTATAATTTAAAAGTAGCTAAATATAACAGCAAGACTCTCAACTTTGAGAGTTGAGCAACAAGTGATGTGAAAACCTGCAATCTTCTATGAATTCAAATAGCCAGTCTGCCAATCCCGACACATATTCCCATCGTTTGGCAGACATTGTGGGAACAGCGATCGCTCTGTTAACTCTAACGTTACCAATATTAGTCATCGCTAATTATTCTTCAACCAGCATTCAGAATAATCAGCAACCCATTACGTACAACCGAAAAAATAGTGAACATCAAGCAAAAATTAACATTAGAATTCCCCAAACAAGAAAGCTTTGACAACACAAAGGAGATTTGGCGCGAACGTTAGCGTCAGAATTTAATATCTAATTTTTCATTACTCGGCTTTCATAAGTCCGAATAGAGGCTTCCTGAGTTCGGAACTTGGGGAGCCGTTTAAATTTAAGCAGAAAAACTGGGGACTAAGGCGTGTTTTCGCGCTTTTCCGGCACTAAGAGCGCTGAGTGCGGCTATACAAAAGCGCAGATGCGATTAGTTAGTGTAAAAATCTTTGGCGGCTTTAGGCACTAACGCATACTTATTTTATTTGCACTGCAAAGATTTTAAATTCTCAAAGCATACTCCGCCAGAAAACTGTTTGAACTAAGTATTTTGGGATATGTCCATATTAGCCTAAAATTCTACACGGGGAGCCGTTCGGGTTCGCCAGTCCCCCATCGTGACGGAGACCGCCTTGGCGCTAGCCTCTCCCTTTGGGAGAAGACGGGGGCTGGTCTCACCGTTGCGTGCGCCCATGATTCACTGTTAGCTGAGGATTTTTACTGTGGACTTATCCCGTATTCCTGCCCAACCTAAACCAGGTCTAATCAACGTTCTGATTGAAATTCCTGGTGGCAGTAAAAATAAATACGAATTTGACAAAGACTTACAAGCTTTTGCCCTAGACCGGGTACTTTATTCCTCGGTACAATATCCCTATGACTATGGTTTTGTACCCAACACGTTGGCTGATGATGGCGATCCCCTAGATGGTATGGTCATAATTGACGAGCCAACCTTTCCAGGGTGTATCATTGCAGCAAGACCAATTGGGATGTTAGAGATGATTGACGGTGGCGATCGCGATGAAAAAATTCTTTGTGTTCCCGACAAAGATCCACGCTACAAAGACGTTAGATCCATCAAAGACCTACCATCACACCGATTGGATGAAATTGCCGAATTTTTCCGCAGTTATAAAAATTTGGAAAAAAAGGTGACAGAAATTCGCGGTTGGCTAGATGTTGACCACGTTATGCCCTTAGTAGAACAGTGCATCAAAGCTGGTAGCGAAAAAGGTCGGGATTCGGATTCGGAAACTACCTGAACAAACTTTCTACGAAAGTTAAGAAGTCAGAATTCAGAAGTCAGCAATGTCGCAAGCTGGGTGGGGTTTGTTACTGCCACAAGCATTTTTCGTCCACGCTCTATACTATGAGCAGGGGGTGATTGCAACGCCGTTTCTTCATCCCACACAACTTCCCATACTGGATTCTGGCTCCTGAATTCTGAATTCTTTCTTGATAGCTCAATTGCCACAGAACCCCTAAAAGTAATGCAGCGCACGCTCCTTTTGGCAAAAATTCACAATTGCACCCTCACGGGGGCAAATATCAATTACGTCGGTAGTATTAGCATCGACCAAATTTTGTTAGATAAATCTGGCATTTTACCCTACGAGCAGGTGCAAGTAGTGAATGTTGCCAATGGCGAGCGTTTCATTACTTATGCGATCCCCGCACCAGCCAACTCAGGAGCGATTGAATTAAATGGAGCTGCGGCACGTCTAGGCATTACCGGCGATCGCTTGATTATAATGACTTACGGGCAGTTCACCACAGAAGAGTTAAAAAATTACTCTCCTACGGTTGTCATTGTGGATGAAAAAAACCGACTTTCCCAAGTGCGGCACTACGATGACCTGCTCGGTCAAGTCTAATTCTAAGCAAAATGTCAAATACTGAGCTGTCAGGTTCCGACCACGTAACTGAACAAACGACTTTACCCAACGAAGGAATTGGGGAATTTATCGTGCGATTCTGGGGTGTGCGGGGTTTAATAGCCACCCCTAGCAGCAATACCAACCGCTACGGTGGTAATACTGCTTGTGTAGAAATGCGCGTAGCTGGAAAACGCTTGATTTTTGATGGTGGTACAGGTTTACGCATTCTGGGAAGAAGTTGGCTAGAACTTGAAAGTCCACTAATAGCCCATTTATTTTTTACCAACTCTCAATCAAATCGCATCCAAGGGTTTCCTTTTTTTGCCCCTGCATTTGTTCGGGAAAATTGCTTTCATATTTACGGTACAGCTGCCTCAAATGGAGCTTCTATTAAGCAGTCTTTGTGCGATCAGATGCTGCAACCGCATTTTCCTTATCCTTTGCAAGTGATGCAGGCAGAATTGCAGTTTAATAATCTGACTTCGGGTAGTAAGGTAACTTTAGACGATGTGACGATTGAAACTGCATTGATAAATAAAAATCAGCGATCGGCAGGATACCGAGTTTCCTGGAAGAATTACAGCGTTGCCTACATGACAGATTTGTTTCAGGGTGCCGACGAAATCGAGGTTGGGTGTATTAGACAGCTAATTGAAGGTGTAGATTTGCTAATTGCTAATGCTACATACACTCCACCAACCGCGCACAATCATGAATCACCTGATTTGCTTTGGAAAACTGCTGTGAATTTGGCTCATCATGCTGGTGTGAAACGGTTAGTTATCTCTCACCACCACCCAGACGATCACGATGATTTTCTCGACTCTGTGCAAACGGAAATTAAAAATGCTTTTCCTCAAGCATTACTAGCCAGTGAAGGGTTAATTTTACCTGTTGTGTGAGAAAATTAAACATCAATATAATCATCTGTTCAAATAAGACTGTTTAATCTTCCCTGATAAGAGTTTTACTTTGTGAATAAGAAAAACTTCTCATGATTCTGAAGGATGAAAATCCTTTCTCAGATAATTTATGGCGTTAAATAGTGCTTTGTACAAAAATTTCTCTTTAGTAATCCAAAACTCAATTAATTCTTGCCAGACTTTTCTATCAAATAGTTTTCTGTCTTGATATAGCAGCATTACTAAACCAAAATTTAGAAAGAATAAAACCAAAATGTGGGCTATAAACATACCGACTTGGCGCAAGAAGTAATTATTAGTTGCATTTTCCAGCACATCATATAAAACTGTTTTGTGTTCAATTTCTTCTAATGCGTGCCATTCAAAAAGTTGCTTTAACTCTGGTTCGGCTTCAGCAAATAAGTCAGTTTCTAAAGCAAACTCAGCCATCAAAGTTGTTAAATGTTCAATTCCGGCAGCAATGGCTAAATTTAAATTAAGACTTATTTGCCGTTCCAGAATATCAAAAAGAATAGTCTGTTCACAGCGAAGATAAGTATCGAATTTATAGCCAGAAGCGTGTAAAATATTCCAGAATTTTGTATGCTGGTGCAAGTGTTGCCCTTCTTGACATATAAAAGCTTGAGCTTGTTGTTTCAGTTGCGGATTGTCAATAAAATTAATTCTTTTTTTGACGTTTATAATCAGATATTTTTCAATTTCAGGAATGAAAATTGTGACGCTATTAAATAAGTGGGTTTTGAAAACACTTTGCTTAAACCAATATCTCTCAGTATTTGCGGAAAAATCAAAGTTTAATCGCCGGATTTCTATTTTACTCATGTCCGATATTCCTCTCAAGTAACAAATTTACAGAGAGTTTGACACTTATGACAATATTAATTTTACCGCTTAAACTACCTGATATGATGTTTGTTAAATTAACAGTAATAAAAACACCGCAACCGTCGTAGAGACGTTCCGCCAGAACATCTCTACAATCTGTGTGATTCTAAGGACATGATATGATATACCGATGAGGAAACCGAATTTACTATCTGAGTAAGTTCTTGAAGTTTTGCCGCTACTGCACCATTGGTAAATAATTCTTCTGCCTTAATTATACCCGCTTGCATATCTGAACAAATACCACTGTGCCATAGATAAAACCCGCCATTCCATAAGGCTGTTTGCATCAGTTCGGAAGGTTTTCCACTTAACAGGTTTTGCATATCCGCTACCAATTCTTCAGTAGTTTCAAGGGGTACATTCTTGGTAGTAAAGCCGTAGTCACGCGGGGCAAGAAGCAATCTTTCTATCGCTGTTAATCCTTCTTGTTGCGGTGCTTCAGGTGCAGATAAACTGATGATTGCAGTGCGATCGCGCGGTAAATCACAACTACCTTCTAATCCCTTTATTAATGTAAATTTGCTTACTCCGCGCAGCGTCAAAGCTTGTTGAAACATAGCTTCTGTGGGAGGATGGACAAACCCGGCAATAATATGAGCATCGCCAGCATAAGGACACCAAATTAATTCCATTGTGGCAAAAGGTGGACGTTTGCCTAGTTGGTCGCGGTACTCCCAAATACTATTAGTTAAGGGAAAATGTCGAGGTGTATAAACAAAGCCGATGCCTGTTCTTTCAAAGACTTGCTGTTGTTTTTCTAATGGAAGTGTAGTCCAATCAACTCCTAACTTCTGCCAAATTTCTACCAAGGGTAGACCGTATTTTGTCGGCAGGCGATCGCTACCATGCATCACCACTGATTGCCCCGCAGAAGCTAACAGTAAAGCCGTCACCGGGCTGATGGGTGCGGTGCGGGTTCTGCCATCATAAGGTATGCCTAAAACTATCACTGGACGCGCAGAATTAATATTTTGCAGTAGTGGTCCTAGTTCTTCGTAAGCATCTAACATTCCCGCTAACTCTTCCCCTGTGGGACGTTTGATGCGGTGAGCAATTAAAAAAGCGCCGATTTGCGCTGGTGTCGCTTCACCCAGCAACATCATCTTTGTTGCCGAAGCAGCTTCAGCACGAGTTAAATTTTCGCCTGTGTGGTTTCCGCTGCCTACTTTCTTTAGTAATTCTCTAAATATATTGCTCATATGGTTAGTGGATAGTGGGTAGTGGGAATTTGAAGAGGGGAAAGGAGAAAGGGGATAAGGGGGACAAGGGGGACAAGGGTGAGCGTTCTTGAGCAAAATAATTCTTTTTTCGCAATGCCCAATGCCCAATGACGCCAGTTGCCTCAACGGAGGACACCTCCGCACGGCACTGGCTCCCCAATGCCCACTAATAACTATCTATTAACAAGCCGATCGCTTTAATGAATCAAACTGTTGTGGTATATGTTCCTGCACCAATTGCCAAAAGTACTGAATAGGTGGAATTTGCAGGCGATCGCCTGTTGTGACCATGACAACCCGACGAGTTAAACTAGAATTGTCAGGCAAACTAGTGTTAGCATTGCAGGCTAAGGAGCGAACTGCAAGGGTGGGATCAAGACGCGCTTCGACTAATGCAGAGTGAGGTAGCAAAGCTACTAGTTCTCCTTGACGTACCACTCCCCGGAAGGCATCTAAAGTATTTACCTCTAAAACTGCTTGAAGTGTGGCTTCTAAGCGCTCAAATCTATCCTGCACTAAGCGTTGCATCCCATAACCATCTTTAAAAACTACTTGGGGATAACGAATTATTTCTGACCAAGGAACGCGATCGTGTTGTGCTAAAGGATGATTGGCACAACAGAGTAATTCTATAGGTTCATCAAATAGCGTTTCTACAACCATTTCTCTAGCGGTGGTGAGAAAGCGGTTATTCATGACAATTGCCAGATCCACCAGTCCATCTTTAAGGACTTTTAAAGCGCGATCGCTTCCTAATGATGTCACGCGCAATTGCACATCTGGATATTTATGACAAAATTTTTGCAGAATTGGTGGTAAGTAATAAGCGCACAGCGAGTGAATTACAGCGATACAAAGTTCTGGCTGCTTTCCTGCGACTAAATCTGCTAACTCGTGAGTGACAGTTTGCCACTCGAAGCAAATTTTGCGGGCACGGGGTAGCATCCGTTCACCCCCCAGAGTCAGTTTTGCTTGTCCTGTTCTGTGAAACAATTCTAAGCCCAAATCTGCTTCTAGTGCTTGAATTTGGCGACTGATAGTTGATTGGGTGACACCACATTTTCTCGCTGCTTGTTGAAAGCTGCCAGTTTCTGCGATCGCTAGAAAGGCTTGCAACTGCTCTAGGCGCATTTTTATGTAGCCTGAATTACATTTATGGCTTCAATTAGGTTAACGGATGTTAGCGGATATTTTAGTACAGTTTGTTACAACCTATTTTTTTTATATTTCTCTTTGCCATTTTTCTGACTTCTCATACCTTACACCATGCGCCATCACCCTTTTAGGGTGCAGATGCGTGAGGAGTGAGTAACTTAGGAGCGTGGATACTGCACCAAGTTCTTTGAGTGTGGCAATAATCCCCTCTGTTAAGCCTGTAACACCTGTAATATTCATGCCTTGGTATAGGCTGTCAGCTTTGAGCGTTTTTACGCAGTCACCCGCACTGACATCCCAGAGCTTAATTGTCTCATTATGACTGCCACTTATTTTTAATTTGCCTTTGAAAATTAACGCAATTTAACCAAAATATGTCATGAATGAGTGTAGCGCGACTCATGACAATAAAAGTTGTAGGTAAATCCTAACTTAGTTAAAAGGAGAAATTATGCCTGAAGATAGCGGAATCAATATTAATCCCGAAGCTGATGTAATAATTATCGCACTTGGCGATGTGAACAACCAAGGAGTTATTGGGAAAATTAGTGGCGATGTTGCAAATATTATGAATGATACTCCAGGTTCTCAACAAGCAGATACATCTGGAATCACAGCACTTGTTGCTCAATTACAAAAACGGATCGAAAATAATAATGAATTATCGCCTATAGATAAAGCTCAAGCATTAGAACAGGTAAAAGCTTTAGCATTTATCAATCAAGCAAACAATAAGCAAGTAATGACAGCAACAAGTGATGAATTATTGTCAGATGAACCATAATTTATGCTTGAGAAGCTAGCAGTTTATAAAAATCAATATCATATCCTGTCCGTTTAATTACCCATAAGAAAAGATTTTTGTAGTAAGGACTGAAGTCCTTATCTTATAAATATAATCATTTCAGTCCTTACTACGAACTTACCGCTAGTTATATGACGGGACATGATGTAATTTGCGCTAGAAATTATTCAGAAGTTAGCTAGGCGAACTTTGTTTGTATAACCGCGAATTCGATTCGTCAGGGTTCTCTTCTTGTATAGGCACATTTTCTTTTTGAGTATTGCCTATTGGCAATGTAACAGTAAAAGTAGTTCCTACCCCTAGTTCACTCTTAACTGCGATTTTACCACCATGTAAGTCTACAGACTGCTTGACGATCGCTAATCCCAAACCAGTACCGGGAATGTTTCCAACATTACTGGCACGATAAAATGACTCAAAAAGATGCTGTTGGTCTTCTGGAGTAATGCCAATACCTTTATCTTTAATATGAAAAATTACCTCTTCGTCATTAGAAATTAATTCCAAATCAATTGGACTACCTTTAGGTGAATATTTAATGGCATTTGTCAGCAAGTTACTAAGAATATGTCGTAACAGCTTTTCATCAAGACAAGCATTTATATATTTATATTCACTATAAAAATTAATTATATTATTACTGACAAATTTAGTTTCTTGAATAATTTGTTCGCACAAAGAAGTTAAATTAATTTCAATTATATTTGATTGTTGCTTTCCTAATTCTCCTTTCGATAGCAATAATATATCATCTAAAATATCTGTAATTTTGTTCACATAAGCTTTAATTTTTTCGTAAAATTCCTGCTTTCTTTCTTCAGCTAATTTGGCGCTAGAGCGGTGGAGGAGTATTTGTGCATAAGCTGAAATTGTATGTAGTGGGTTACGAATCTCATGAGAAGCTATAGAGATAAAACGGGTTTTGATTTCGTTGATTTCTTGCAGATTATCATTAGCAAGTTTTAGTTCTAAAGACAATTTTCGTCTTTGAAATAGCATTTCTACCCGCGCTTGCAATTCTACCTTTTCCACAGGAGTGATAATCAACTCATCAATAGTGCGCCATAAATGACGAGTTACCATCCCCACATTTTGGCGGGATGTAACTAATAGAAAAGGTAAAAATAATGGTTCTTGAGCTTTTTTATTCGCTTGTAACCAATGACTATATCGATCCAATGCTCTACCGCATAAAATACATAAATCAAAAGATTGTTGCAAGCTAGGCAATTCATCATCAAAATCAGGTGAAAATACTTCGTAGCGTGTTTCCAACCACTCTGATAGTAAGCGGCGATTCTCTTTATGTTCTATAATTAGCAAAATCTTGCACATATTTAATCTCCTAATAGACTCTTAATCAACGCTAATAATTGTTGCATTACAAGCGGCTTAACCAGCATACTCCTAGCGCCGTGAGCAAGGCTTTGGAGTTGAATTGTAGCGCTTTGTTTAGGCGAAATAACCAAAAAGGGGATTTGTTGATTTTGCAGTTGTTCGCAGCGTTCCCAGATAGTGCGATCAAAACCAGCAATATCTAACATAACTAACTTAATTTCCGAGAATTCTCTTAATTGGCGATCTAATTCCTCCAAATTACTAACGCCAATGGTTTGATATCCTTCTTTATTTAAAAATTGGTTAAGTAATTCGACATTGCGGCAGTTGCTGCCTACGGTTAAAATCAGGGGTTTTTCGCTCATTCTTCCCCATCATAATTATCCGCCCATTCAGGAGCGCCGCTGAGAATTTTTCTAAGTTTGCTGAGTGGTCTACCTACTTTAATACCGTAGCGAGTTACCTCAATTTCGCGTAAGCTTTTTTCAAAGTCAGACAAGCGTTTCTTCAAAACCCCGATCGCTTTCCGCATTTCTCCTTTAATTTCTAAGTAGCGCAGGAAAATGATATTATCTGCAATGTAACTGATCCCAAAATCAGTTGCTCGAAATTCACCGGTGATGTATTCGATCTCGTTAACCACAATCACTGTCACACCCATATTTTGCAAATACTTGCATAAAGCGTGCAGGTGAGTTACCAAGTTGTCACCACGCATCGACAGTCGATAGCCTGCAACGCTATCAATCATCACAATCCGGGCTTGTCTCTCTTCTACCTCTTCACGCACCAAACTAGCGAATTCATCGGCGCTTAAGTGCAATGGCTCGACTGGCACAACTGACAGCGTGCCGAATTTAATCATAGCGTGAACCGGAATATTAACGCTTTCCGAACGAGCCACCAGAGTTTCTTCGGTTTCCTCAAAGCTGTAAACTACCGATCGCTCTCCTCTTCCGGCAGCTTCTTTCATAAACTGAAGTCCGATAGTAGTTTTGCCCACACCAGTAGGACCAGTTAAAAGAGTCACCGTCCCGCGCTCTAAACCACCGTGTAACAGTTGATCTAATTCTGGCACACCAGAAGCAACAGCCTGATTAGTATATTCGCGTTTGTAATTTTCTGGTTGCAGACGCGGAAAAAGTCGCATTCCTTGGTCGGTTAAGCGCACCGCATGAAAACCAGTGCGGAAATCAGAACCGCGAAACTTGGTAACTTGAAGCGTCCTGCCTTTGCTAGAGTTGTGCAGATGAATCACACCATCGCTCATAAATTGTAAATCTTCGTCCGGAGCAGATCGACTAGCTTCAGAAGTGAAAATTACCGTCGCACCACTTTCTAACAAAAAGCGCATAAATGAAAGCACTTGTTTGCGAAACTGGAAAGCGTCAGTGGACATATAGCGAAACTGAGTGATCGCATCCAAAAATACTCGCTGGGGTTTAATCGCATCCAGAGACTCAATTAATTTTTGAGTAGTTGGTTCTCGCTCTACCTCCGCTGGTGAGAAAATATCATAAGTTTGCATTTGGCTGAAAAATTCGGCAGATGGGCTGAGATCCAAAAAGTGCATCGCTTCGGTGTTTAACCCAATTTCCGCACCATTACTTTTGATTTGTTCTGCCGGTTCTCCGAAAGTTATATACATACTCGGTTCGTCGTTAGCTACACCCACTGAGAGAAAATGCAGCCCCAGTGTCGTTTTACCAGAACCGGCACCCCCGCGCACCAAATAAGCTCTACCTGGGATAAAACCGCCATGAAGAACTTCGTCAAAACCTCGTATTCCAGTAGAGAGACGCTTTTGATTCATTTGTAAAATTTCCATTAACAAACTCCACCACAACAGTGCTGGAGTTGAAAAAAATAATTTTTTGTATCCACTAATATAGATACCATAGACAATCTATTTATCCCGAAGGGTGATTACCGAATCATTTAGAGGGTATTTGGCTGAGATTGATAGAATTGAAGTAGTAGCACTATTGTTCAATCTAGCCATAGAGAAACATGCCTCCTTGCATTTCTGTTGAGAAAAAAAAGTTAAAAAATCCGCCTTTAGAACTTCACTATCTAGGCGATCGCGTTTTGCGTCAACCAGCCAAGCGCATTGCAAAAGTAGATGACGAACTTCGCCAAATCGTCCGCGAAATGCTACAAACAATGTACAGTAAAGATGGCATTGGTTTGGCTGCACCCCAAGTTGCAATTAACAAACAACTAATTGTCATCGACTGCGAACCAGATAACGCAGCTAATCCCCCACTGATTTTGATTAACCCGACAATTAAACAGGTAAGCCGCGATATTAGCGTAGCTCAAGAAGGATGTTTGAGCATTCCCAACGTTTATATAGATGTGAAGCGTCCAGAAGTTGTGGAAGTTGCATACAAAGATGAGTATGGGCGTCCTCGGACATTAAAAGCAAACGATTTACTCGGACGCTGCATTCAGCACGAGATCGATCACCTCAACGGTGTATTATTTGTAGATCGGGTAGAAAATTCTTTGACGTTGAATGAGGAGTTATCCAAGCATGGCTTCTCCTATCAAGCTGTGAAACCAGTAGCATAAGGTGGTGTGAACCATGATGATGACTCCAAAAAGCGGACTGTTTTTAGCTGGTTGTTGTATAACAGCGATCGCCGCAGTCGGTTCAGTTTTTGAACTCTCTTCCGGACAACCCGATTTAGGTATGCAAACAACCGCAATCATTTTGGCGTTGAGCATTCCCCTCACCGGATTATTTTTCTTTGCCGCAGTGCGAGATACAAAGGCTAACATTAAATAAGCATCAGGTACATAGAAAGGTAAAAGGAAAAAGGATGGACGGAATTATTCTTTACCTTTTACCTTTTATTTTTCTCCTTCTTCAATTGCCCCTAAAGCTTTCAGCGTCAACAACTGCGCTGTGGTTAACCCTGTTACCCCGGTGATATTCATCCCTTCATAGAGTCTTTGAATTCTTAGAGTTTTTAGGCACTCACCGGTTTTAATATCCCAAAGCTTAATTGTTTCATCTTCGCTGCCACTCGCTAGGATATAATTATCTGGGCTGAAGGTGAGCGATCGGACCCAACTGGTATGCCCCCGCAAAGTTTTCAGGCATTGTCCTGTGTGGATATCCCATAACTTCACTGTTTGATCGTCACCACTACTAGCCAAAATATGTCCATCAGGGCTGAAGGCGACAGACCATACACGACTCTGATGCCCCTGTAAATTTTTCAGGCATTGTCCTGTGTGGACATCCCATAACTTTACAATTTGGTCATCACCGCTACTAGCCAGAATTTGTCCATCGGGACTGAAAGCAATTGGCCAGACCCAACTGGTATGCCCTTGCAAAGTTCTAAGGCACTTACCTTCAGAGAAATCCCATAACTTAACGGTCTGGTCTTCACTGCCACTCGCTAGAGTTTTACCATCTGGGCTGAAGGCGACTGACCAGACCCAACTGGTATGCCCTTGCAAAGTTCTGAGGCATTGTCCTGTGTCGACATCCCATAACTTCACTCTTTGGTCGTCGCCGCTACTAGCTAGAGTTTTACCATCTGGGCTGAAGGCAACCGACCTTACCCAACTAGTATGTCCTTGCAGGGTTATGAGGCATTTTCCCTCACGAATATCCCACAATTTCACAGTCTGGTCGTCACCACCACTCGCTAGAATATGACCGTTTGGGCTGAAAGCAACTGACCAGATCCAACTGGTATGCCCCTCCAAAACTTTGATACATTTTTCCTCATGAATATCCCATAATCTAATAGTCTTGTCGTCACTACCACTTGCCAAGGTGCTGCCATCTCGATTAAAAGCAACAGCTCGTACCCGACGGGTATACCCTTGTAAAGTTTTAACGCATTTACCCTCACGAATATCCCATAACTTCACAGTCTGGTCTTCACTGCCACTCGCCAGAGTTTGACCATCCGGGCTGAAGGCGACTGACCATACCCAACTAGTATGCCCAGTTAATGTTTTAACGCACTTACCCTCACGAATATCCCACAATTTCACCATGTGGTCGCCACTGCTACTTGCCAGAAATCGACCATTAGGACTAAAGGCAACTGACCTGACCCAATTAGTATGCTCTTGGAGAGTTTTAAGGCACTTACCTTCATGAACATCCCAGAGTTTAATAGTCTGGTCATCACTGCAACTTGCCAGAAATCGACCATCAGGACTAAAGGCAACTGACCTTATCCATCCGGTATGTCCTTGCAGAGTTCTGAGGCACTTACCTTCACTAACGTCCCACAACTTCACTGTTTGGTCTTCACTGCCACTAGCCAAGATATTACCATTAGGATTGAAACTAACTGGCCATACGCTACTGGTATGCCCTTGCAAAGTTTTGAGGCATTGTCCTGTGTGAATACTCCATAGCTTAACTGTTTGGTCTTCACTGCCACTAGCTAGAATGTTACCATCGGGACTGAAAGTTGCTGACCATACCCGATCGCTATGTCCTTGCAAAGTTCTGAGGCACTTACCTTCACGAACATCCCACAACTTCACTGTTTGGTCTTCACTAGCACTGGACAAAGTTTGACTATCTGGACTGAAGGCAACTGACCATATACGATTGGTATGTCCTGATAAGGTGAAAATTTCTCTAGTATCAGCAACTCGCCATAAATGAGTTTTCGCATCAGCATCGCCTGCTGCTAATACTTTGCCATCTGAACTAAATGCTACTGAAGTAATAATACTTAAGGTTTCAGAAAAGGCGGACTTAGCTAAATCGGCGTTGGCAAAATTGACATTATGCAAATTCACACCTTGTAAGTAGGCTTGCCAAACAGTCAGATTGGAAAAGTCATAGTCAGTTAAATCTGTTTGCATTTGACACAGCAAATTGATAACATTGCCGACCGCATATCCTGGTTGTGGTGGAGATTTTTCTTGGAGTTTCGATAAAATTTGAGTCAGCTTGTCTTCAATACTTTTGTTCAGTCTAAAAGTAGTGTTTAACCTCTTGAATACTGGTATAAGTATGAGGTTAATTTGAGCGTTCCTAATATAATCTTTGGCAGTAGCCTCACTCAGCGGATGACTCATAAATAAAGTCATTTCACCTGTGCTAATATCTTGAGCAACTTTTTCAACTAACATCTCGGTGATGTACTCCATCACTACAGGTTGGAGCGTGAACAGTGCAGCACTTTTCTCTATTAGCGATCGCCTGCGTAGCGATTCTACTGCCTCCAGTAATTCTCTTTTTACCACGGGACGCACAATATCATCTAGCAAATCTTCTAGTGAAACTGCTTCACGCTTGATTGCTAACCAGTAGATGATTTCTTTTTCTAGATTGGATGTACGCTCAAATTGCTGATCTAATAAATCACGGGTGTCGCCAAAAATTATCTCTCCTTCATCTAAAAAGGCATCGATATCACGACCAAATAATTCCCGGATTGTCTCAGAGACTAGCTTTAATGCCAAGGGATTACCCGAATAATTCTCAATCAAGTTGGTGTATGAACCAAACAACTCTTTCTCTTTAAGAATTTCTTGCCCTTCTGTTTCTCCCAATCCGGCTAGTGATAATGTTCTGACTGGTGATGCTTTTCCCTCTAAAGGTGCAAATTCTTTGGGTTTTTCGCGAGAAGTTAGCACTAAGCAGCTTTGATGATCTTCTTCTCCTACCCGTTTGAGTAGCTGACCATAACCTTCATATCCTTCTCTATAATGTCCGGCGCGTAGAACGAAGTCCTTGCCGCAGGGATCGCCTCCTTGCATAATTGTCTCTGCATTATCCAACACCACAAAACAACGGCGCTTTCGGAAATATTTAATTAGCAGCGTTATTCGCTCATCTACTGTTTTTGGCAAATCACTTTCTTGCTCATCAGATAAAAATCGGATCAGGTTCGCCAATATTTCTTCGATAGGTGGAGCATTCCGGAGAGTTCGCCAAATCAGGCGCTCACAATTGTTTTGAACCTCCTCTGCTAGTTTCACAGACAAAGCAGTTTTGCCAATTCCTCCCATGCCTAATAGTGCTACTAATCGGCACTTATCATCAACAATCCACTTCTTGAGCGTGGACAGTTCTGCTTCCCTTCCATAGAAGACACCACAAATACTAGGTGCTTCACCCCAATCTGGAAGCTTGTTGGCAGTCGGTTTTACAGTCTGCAAAGATGCTTGATATTCACTTTCGATAACTTGCTGTAACTTGGTTAGCTTCCCAGGACCACTGCCACTGACTTGAAATTTATTGTAAACCTCGCTCAATCTTTTGCGTACCGCAGGAGCGCTGATACCCAGTTCTTTGGCGATCGCATTCGGCGATTTCCCCTCAATGGCATATAAAAATACCTCTAGCTCACTGCTAGACAAACCCCGCTTTTCGGCTAAAGCCAAAAGAAAGTCTTTAGGAGTCACACTCATACTTACAGCCAAAGCAAATAGACATCTCATTATATCTCACTTTGTGAGGTATTTGCCGCAGTAAGTGAGGATTAATCTACGATAACCTTCTAGTCGTTTATGTTGTTACATAATTTCATCCACATTTATGTTGACAAGCTCACTTAGTTATTTTAAAGTGAGTTAAAAGCTACTTAGTTCAGTCGCTTAGTGAGTCAAAATTAAGAAAAAAGAAACTTAGTGAGTACAAGGTAAAGACAAGAACTGTTGATTCCAAGGCGAGTACTCATGTGTCAGTTATCTGTCACAAATGCACCTTTAGGGATTGATGCGCGTAGTGTGTATCTGCATCCTAAATTCAACTATCAAATCAGAGCAAAAACTATGAAAACTAATCTAACAACCGACGATAATTTGCTGTTCAAGTGGGCTTGTAAGGGACTGAAATATTTTCTGCTGACTCTGCTTGGCTTCGCAATAGCCTGTATCCTGTCTGCGGTTTTTGGCGCTTTCCCAATAATGAACATGCTGCTATCCCTAAGTGTATGGGGATGGTTTTTCCGAATAGCAGTCATCATCTTATGTTTGTTTGCGATCGCCATGATTATTGAGTCATGGCGTTAATTGTCTGAAGCGATTTTGTACTCACTGAGAATGAGACTAATTATCAAGCTGAATCAATTGCGTTTGGCTGACTTGCACTCAGCCAAAAGCTACCAAATTGGAGATGAAATGATGTCAAACAAAAAAAGCAGTGATTTTGAGAGAGATACACTCTCACCTATTTTAGTCATTTTAGTTGCTGGGTCCATCTCTTTGGCGATCGTGAATAAGGACAATCAACCGGCATACTTGGACATTGTGAAAATAGCGATCGCCTACAGCTTTGGTTCCATGAAGTCGCCAGAAAAAATAGGAGCATCTCGCAAGCATAATGATTCAGATAAAGACGAGTCATAGCTTAGAGAGCGTAAGTTGAAAGCAGCGATCGCATCTTCTATTATAGAATCATGCTTTCAACTCAACCTCAACTACTGCGACTTTCTCAAGGACAACTCAACTTACTAGAACGTTGTCCCCGTCAGTATCAACATACCTATTTACAACAGCTAAATTCTCCCTTAGATCCAGAACACCAAGAACGGCAAACTTTAGGTAGTCGCTTTCACCGACTAATGCAGCAGCAAGAAATGGGTTTGCCAATTGATAGTTTTCTGCAAGAAGACGCGCAACTACAAAGTTGGATGTCGGCTTTTGCGGATGCAGCACCAGAGATTTTAACTTCTGCTGATAGCGAGGCTTTCCGCGACAGCGAACATTACCGGACTCTGCAAGTTCAAAACTACTTGCTCACGGTTATATATGATTTATTGATTGCAGATAATTTGCAAGCGCAAATTCTCGATTGGAAAACTTATCCCAAACCGCCAAACAAACGCAAGTTAGAAAAAAATTGGCAGACACGTCTTTATATGTATGTATTGGCGCAAACTAGCGAATACCCGCCAGAAAATATTTCTATGACTTACTGGTTTGTCCAATCTGAAGGCAAACCGCAAAGTATTAAATTTAGTTACAATACTGCCGCACACGAACAAACCGCAAAGAAGCTAAATCAGCTATTAAACAAGTTAACTAATTGGTTAGAACGTTATCAACACGGAGAACAATTTCCGCAAGTAGCAGAAGGTAACAAAGCTTGTGAATATTGTCAATTTGCCACTCGATGCGATCGCACACAAATATCGACTGATGTAATATCTGCGGCAAATTCTGCTTCTAGTATAGACAACACCCTACTCAATCTCGCTACCATTCAAGAAGTAACTTTATAAAAGGACTAGGGACTAAGGATTTTAAAGAGGGGGAAAGGGAAAAGGTAAAAGGGAAAAGGTAAAAGGGGGAAGAGGAAAAGCCCAATGCCCAATGCCCAATGCCCCATGCCCAATGCCCCATGCTCAATTCCCAATGCCCAATGCCCCAAATTATATGACCTTCGACGAATTTGATGCGGTTTATGTCCGCGAATTAGGAATTGATGACATTGCCCCCATTTACCACTTGGGGGAAAAGTTATTTACTAGCGAATTATACCCATATTTATACCGTACTTGGGATGAATGGGAGGTGATTGGACTTTACAACACAGATCCAGAATACTGTTTGGTTGCGGAAATCGATGAGGAAGTAGCCGGATTTATTTTGGGAACTATTATCACCAAAGCATCTTGGACTTACGGTTATATTCTCTGGCTAGGAGTTAATCCTAAATTTCAGCGTCGCGGAGTCGCCGACAAGCTGGTTGATAAAGTCGTCGCACGTATGATTGAAGATGGAGCGCGGTTTATGTTGGTAGACACCGATCCGACAAATATACCAGCTGTGAAGTTTTTTAACCGCAAAGGTTTTGGAAATATCCGCCAGCATATTTTCTTGTCGATGAATTTAAGCAAGCACGATTATTATGGCAGACTAATTGATTATGAGCATCAAAAAGCAGAAAGAGCCGGTTACAGGCGATCGCGTCCTGCCATTCGCGCACGCAAACCTGATGGAATTGGTAGTGAAGTAGTCCTCAATCCCCTCGTCAACGAACCTCCAACAACTGACGAACAAAGTCCGATTTAGACTCATGCAATTGGGAGTTAGGAGAAGTATACCTGACTCTACTTTTTACATTATTAATTATTAATTTATTTAGATGCAACAACAGTGGAATATTGTCGCAACTGAACAACCCCCAGAATGGTTCATCGAAGCGGTGAAACACTACACCCCCAATAAAAGCGGACATTACGCAGCGCAGTTATTATGGCAACGAGGCATCAAGGAAACAACACAATTAGCTGATTTTGTCAATCCTCAAGCTTATCAACCCGCGAGTCCGTTTGAGTTTGGCGAAGAAATGCTCTTAGCAGTCAGACGTTTGAAACAAGCGCGGGATGAAAAGGAAAAAATCGTTATTTGGGGAGACTTTGATGCTGATGGTATCACCTCTACTGCGGTGCTGTGGGATGGTTTAGGAGAGTTTTTTCAACAGAATACGCACTTAAATTACTACATCCCTAACCGTATAACAGAATCCCACGGACTCAACAATCAAGGCATTGATAAGCTGGCAAAACAAGCTTGCAAATTAATAGTTACTTGCGACACTGGCAGCACAAATATAAGTGAAATCATTTATGCTAAAGAACAAGGCATAGATATTATTGTTACAGACCACCACACATTACCCACTGAACGCCCACCAGTTACAGCAATTATCAATCCCCGCTATCTAGCAAATACACATCCATTATTTCATCTTTCTGGTGTAGCGGTAGCTTACAAGTTGGTTGAAGCGCTTTATCAAAGCTTACCGAAAGTAGCTCAACAACCGCTAGAAGATTTATTAGATTTAGTAGCGGTAGGATTAATTGCAGACTTAGTGCAGCTAAGTGGAGATTGTCGTTACTTAGCGCAGTTGGGAATTCAAAGATTGCAAGAAGACTTTAAACAGCCACCAGCAACCAGAAGGCGTCCGGGGGTAGGGCGATTATTAGAATTATGCCAGAAAAGTGGCGATCGCCCTACAGATATTTCCTTTGGTTTGGGTCCACGAATTAACGCTGTCAGCCGTATTCAAGGCGATGCCTCTTTTTGCGTAGAACTACTGACTAGTCGCGACGAAAAGCGCGTCAATAAACTAGCAGAAGAAACAGAACTAGCAAACAGCAGACGCAAATCTTTGCAGAAAGACGTTGCCCAACAAGTAACTCAAAAGCTTACCCAGTTAGACTTATCAACCACCAGCGTCATCGTTTTAGAAGACCCCCAATGGGCAGTTGGTGTCTTAGGTTTAGTTGCTGGGCAAGTAGCACAAGAGACAGGACGACCAACAATTTTGTTGAGTACAGAGGGAATCGGGGGAGATGAGGGAGATAAGGGAGATAAGGGAGAATTTTCCTCCCCTGCTCCCCCTGCTCCCCCTGCTCCCCCTGCTCCCTCATCTCCCCCTCCTCTGGCAAGAGGTTCTGCTCGTTCGGTAAACTCAGTTGACTTATACCAATTAGTAAAAGACCAAGCACATTTGTTGCATCGCTTTGGGGGACATCCCTTTGCAGCGGGTTTGAGTTTGCCAGTGGAGAATATTCCTTTATTTACAGAAGCGATTAATCAACGCTTGCGGCAAACTTTAGGTGGTGCAACCCTGACAGCAACAATACAAGCAGACTTGGCAGTAACGGTAGCAGACTTGGGTAAAGAGTTATTTTATGAACTGAAACTGCTAGAACCTTGCGGAATGGGAAACCCTGTACCAAAACTGCTAATTCAAAATTGCTGGTTTGAAAATTCTTGGAATCGCAATCAGCAAGATTCGCGGGGGAAAAAAGTACAGTATATTAAAACAGATTTCGAGATTCGGGATGATTCTATCAGAAGCAGTTTTCCTGGCATTTGGTGGGGACACTACAAAGAAGAATTACCGATGGGAAGGTGTGATTGCATTGCTGAATTAGATTACAACACCTTCAAAAAACGCTATGAAATCAGATTAATTGCGGTGCGAAGAAGTGAAAACTCAATATTTCAGCACGCGGTTAACTCCTCACCACTGATAGTAGATTGGCGAAATGTGCCTACTAAAGAAGACTCAGCACTTTTAGTTAAAGAGTGTCCTACAAGCTGGGATGATTTAAGAGTGTGGTTAAGACGATCGCTTTACAATCAACAACAACTAGCGATCGCTTGGTCTAAACCTGAAAACCAACAACCTGAGCAAATTTGGCTCACCCTTGTGGGAATTGCTAAATATCTCAGTCGCACAAATGAAACAGTTACTCGCGTACAGCTATTAGAAAAACTCGGCATTAAAGACCAAACCTTGTATTTTGGATTTAGAGCTTTAAAATGCTTAGGATTCTCAATCACTCGAGTTGATCGTAACTTGCAAATGAGCTTGCATTCTACCAATATTGCGGAAACAGTAGCCGATGCTGCGGTTGAACAATTTTTAGCCGCAGTGCGAGAAGAACAATTTCAACGTGAGTATTTTGCCGAAGTTCCTTTATCTACAATAATGGCGATCGCGAATAGACCTCTTTCTTAGTTAAATTTGTAGTGTGCGTTAAAGTGCAGCGCAACGCACCATTTATTTCGGTGTTGTCCAGATCCCCGACTTCGTAAAAGTTGTCGGGGATCTAACAGCTGCATATACGATCAAAGTATTAGATGAATGGCAATCAGATCATGCTACAGTACGATCCGCTGGACTGCTTACCCTCTGCCGAGGATTTGCCGGACTCTGACGATACCCCTGTGGATAACGAATTACAAAATTTGATTTCCGGTTTACTCAAAGCCATACTAGCTTTTGTCTGGGCAGACCGTATGGACTGGTTCTTTGGCGTTGATATGGGGATTTATTACGATCCCGATCAGCCTGCAATTGTACCAGATGGGTTTTTGAGTCTGGGAGTTGAACGGATTTTTGATGAGAATCTGCGTTTAAGTTATCTACTTTGGGAAGAACAGCGCGTACCGACTATGGTACTAGAGGTGGTGTCTCATAAACGGCGTGGGGAATACAGCACCAAGAAAGAATTTTATGCTCAATTAGAAGTTTTATATTATGTCGTTTATAACCCCCAACGGCGAAGAAAAGCATCTTTAGAGGTATATCGGTTGGTAAATGGCAAGTATCAATTGCAGCCGGGAAATCCAGTTTGGCTACCAGAAATCGGTTTAGGAATTGGCAGCGCAAGGGGAACATATCAAGGCATTACACGCGAGTGGCTTTACTGGTATAACGAACAAGGAAAGCGTTTATTAACACCAGAAGAACGGGTTAAAGTCTTGGCAGAACGTCTAAAATCCCTCGGTGTAGATCCAGATTCTTTAGTTTAGCCTGTGCTTCTGGCTGAATTATCTCGGCTGCCAGCTATGACAACCAAGGCACAAGTCTGAAAAACTGGTGAACGAGTATCTGAGGGAGATGAACGAGTCTCTGAGGGAGATGAACGAGTCTCTGAGGTAGATGAACGAGTCTCTGAGAGAGATGAACGAGTATCTGAGGGAGATGAACGAGTCTTTGAGGGAGATGAACGAGTCTCTGAGAGAGATGAACGAGTATCTGAGAGAGATGAACGAGTCTCTGAGAGAGATGAACGAGTCTTTTAGGGAGATGAACGAGTATCTGAGGGAGATGAACGAGTATCTGAGGGAGATGAACGAGTCTTTGAGGGAGATGAACGAGTATCAAAGGCTCTTTAATCAGTATCAAAGACTCGTGGATGCGTCAGCTTAACGCAAAATAGGCGGATCGCTTACACCAATTCTTCACAATAGGCGACAGATGCCAACCTGGAAAGCTAGATTAAATTCTGACTTTCTTAATTACGAATTAAATCTTGCACTCTCGCTACCATTTGCCTAACTCCCTCAGCATCAGGAGATTGGATACGCTGCAATATATCCAAGGCTGGCTGCAAATAATCTAAAGCTTTATTGTAATCGCCCTGTTGTTCTGCTATATGCCCTAACCACCACAAAGTCATTGCCTTACCTTGGACATCACCGATTTGTTCCTTGATGGCAAGGGATTGTTCAAAAAGAGTGATCGCTTCGTCGATTTCTCCGCTATTGGCTTTGAGTATTCCCAGTTGGTGCAACGTCGCTGCCTTGCCTTGGACATCGCCGATTTGTTCAGTGATAGCAAGGGATTGTTCAAAAAGGGCGATCGCTTGTTCTATTTCTCCGCTATTGGCTTTGAGTATCCCCATTTCGTGCAACGTCGCCGCCTTACCTTGGACATCGCCGATTTGTTCATTGATGGCAAGGGATTGTTCATAAAGAGCGATCGCTTCTTCTATTTCTCCTCTATTGGCTTTGAGTATTCCCATTTCGTGCAACGTCGCTGCCTGACCTTGGACATCGCCGATTTGTTCTTTGATAGCAAGGGATTGTTCATAAAGGGCGATCGCTTCCTCTATTTCTCCTGTATTGGCTTTGAGTCTCCCCAAATTGAGAATGATAGCTGATTGTTGTACTTTATCTTCTAAGGGACAAAGGCTTAATGCTTTTTGATAATGCTTTAGTGCCTGATCAATCTCACCAAGTTGGCTCTCACAAGAAGCCATGACCTTGAGAACACGATAGTCTTCAGTAATTTCTAAGGTTGATTTAGACAGTTGCACCACTTCTCTGAAACGGCTTTGATACCACCAGCCATGTACTAAACCGCTTGCTAATTCTGCAACTTTTTTTTCTTCCTTACCCAACAACGCCAATCGATGAATTTCTAACAGTTGTTCCTCAATTCCTGTTTCCACTTCTTCCCACCACAGACGATACAACACCTCAGCAGCTTGCTTATGCAAAGCCTCTGCATCTTCCGGTAACTGCACAGGCAAAATGCGCGGCACTCGTAACGCCTCATCATGGCTCACTTCCAACAGTCCCAACGCCACAGCCCGACTAATATAATGTGACAAATTGGGGATGGTGTCACAAACTGCGGCTAAAGCTTCCCTCGGTACTGGCAACTCAAATACCAAACCCCGTGACAACATCTCCCGCATAATTGTATCCATCTGTTGCAGCAGCGCTTCTGCCAAAACTTGCTCTCGCAACTCCACCGGATCTGCTGCCAACCGATTCAGAATTGCGGCTTGGTCAACTGTTGTATTTTGCAGAATCTTATTCAACCATTCCAGCAAGCGGGGATTACCATCCGCCAATTTCTGCCCTTGCGATTTTAACGCCTCATCCACCTGTGATTTATCACTAAAGGCAGTGAGGCGATTAAACTTTTTTTGCAAATCTGCGCCTTGCAGTGCATCCAACGGCTGCTTGTGGAAATACTGCAACTGGGTAAATTCAAAATCGTAACGGCAAGTAATAATGATGCGGTGGGAAGTGTAATTTTCTCTAATTGCCCAAACTAAAGCCTTCATTACCTCTGCTGCTTCTGATTGCAGCACATAACTCTCATTGCGGGGTTCCAAATTTCCTTCAAAGTCATCCAGCACTAACAAAAACGGCTTTGCTTCTTCATGCAACTGCTGAAAAACTCGCCGCAATCGAAATCTCAATTCTTCATCGTAATTTTGTAAGCCTTTGCGTTGTTCGTTGTCATCCAACTTTTCAGCCAAACGACTCACCAAACTAGCTTCATCAATTCTCCCCAACCAGACAACACGCTGAAAATTCGGCAGTCTGTCACAAAGCCTAGCTGCTAAACTACTTTTACCCAAACCACCCATGCCATGAATCAACACCCCCACTTCATCGCTTGATTGTGTCAGCACCCTTAAACAACTTTGCAATTGCCGACGACGACCAACAAAACTTTCCCGTGTCGGGACTTTGACTTTACCCGCAGGATCTAAAAATTGGGTAGAAACAGAAGGTGGTGGTGCTGGTTTACGTCCAGTCCGCAAAGGTGTAACTAATGAACTTGGTAAATCGCCTGCTGCATACAGCCGTAATAAATGCCAATCCCGCGCGTTGTTGTTAATTAATGCTTGGTAAGTATTAGCAAGAGCTTCGGTGATTTGCTTCCCCGCAGACAATTCCTGATACAATGCAGCAGCTGCGGCTGTAGCATCAGGATCTAAAACCTTTTGACCCCAACCCAAAACCGCTTTTGCACCGGATTTCAGCAACTCTTCAGCCATTGACGGCACAGAACCGGAATTGCCTGCTTGCCCAGTGCGACAACCAGAGAGAAAGATGAGTTTAGGCACTCGAAATTGTAATTCTTGGGCAATATCTTCAGCACTGGCATAGTAAGCTTCACCTGTTGCCGTTTCTGTAATGAAGCGCGGTTGCCCATCTTGTAAGGTAGCATGACCCGTCAGGTGTAAAACATCAAAATAATCCCTGTCGTAACCATCGACTAAATAACCCAACTCCGACAAACAGCCGCTTTCTTCCACCGTCAAAGCTAAAGGTTGCCGCTTTGTCGCTTCGAGAATCCGTGCTTCCTCTGCCTCAAAATCCAGCACAGGTTTGACATCCAGAGGCGAAGTTGCCATAAACAAGACTTGCAAAGCCCGGTTTTCTGCTTCCCCCTCAATGGTCAATTTTTTTACCGTGCTATCCGACACCCACCGCACCGGGACAATAGCCGGCACTCGCTGCACCAAAAAGCTCTTGCCATCATGCAGCACTTCCCAAGGCAGATGGTGTAGAGACGCGAAATTTCGCGTCTCTACAGGCGTGCTGATCGCTAAAACGATCCCTTCACGTCGATACTGATGCAGTAAGGGTTGCAGCCAGCGATCGCTTCCATCCAACCAGTTATACAACCGCTGCCCAGTTACTGTATAATTCTCTGGGAAAGCTGAAACGTAATAATCTCTCTCAGCCAACTGAATCAAGTCGGCGATTTCTGTCAGAGCAAGCGATCGCTTTTCATACTTGTTGGGATTATCAATAAAATAACGTAACTCTACGTAATTACCAGCAACTGACTTCAGGTCAAGGTGGAGCGTTTGCACATTCTTGCACTACAACTTTGAGACTTCAGTATTTCCCTCAAGTCTATCACCCCAATTTCCAACACGCATTTTCCTTGTAGAGACGCAATTTATCGCGTCTCTACGATTCTAAAATTTGGCGAATCTCTTCCAAAGTTGCATCTTCTAAAAGGAGTCGTCTGCCATTGCGTCCCACAATCAACACCTTTTCAATTCTTTTACCAGATTGTTTCTGTTTATACTCTTGATACCACTTGCGGATTTGTTCAGCAATAGCGATCGCTCCCCCAACAATACCAACGATGCTAGCAACAGTTGCTATTACTCCCTCTCTTTCGGGTGCTTCTGCACTAACCTTGTAGCTACCAGATATACCGGGAATTGCCAAAAGCTCCTCTGTTGCTGCGATCGCATCTTCACCCTCAATCGCCAAGCGAATTTCTGCCATAGTTTACCTACAAGCATATCTAATCCAGGCTTATTTTAAACAATACCAGAGCGATCGGTCCTCATCTCCCGCACTTTTGTACAGACGCGAGGAACCGGAGCGTCTCTACTCCCCACTCCTCATATCCCCAAATTCTGTTATATAAAGCCTACTCAAACCTAATCAACACCTATCAAAGCTATTCAATTGGGTTTGAGTTTCGTTTACTTCCTTGCTTCATCCTGGCAACGTGGGCGTTAACCAGTCCACAGGCTCAAACGGTC